>BNJU01001438.1_pt1 | contig 235452 bp, 256 predicted proteins | sample 8539281 | NCBI WGS metagenome assembly BNJU01 (sample SAMD00202456, study PRJDB9452) | human saliva metagenome | isolation source: human saliva | place: Japan
CTTGCAGGAATGTCGCGCCGAGGATTGTCCAGGTCCGGCACGGAGCGCAGAAGCTCGGCGGAGCTGGATCGGATCTGGAACTGGGCCATCGCGCGCGGCTACACCTGGGAGACCGATACGTACGTGAGTCCTGAGCGCCTCCGCGCTGGATGAGAAAAGGACCACGGGGACTATGAGGATTGCTGCGGCCCACCTCGTCGCCGGGGGTGCGATGGGGAGCCCTGCCTGAGGCTGCCGTGCGACTGTCTCGGTATCCTGTCCAGGTCCGATCAGGACTCCGCGCACGTGAAGAACCGTCGAGGAAAGTGCTCATGAGCCAGCCACCGGTCAACGGCCCCTACAGTCAGCCCGGCCAGCCCGGCCAGTACAGCGCCCCCGCCCAGCAGAACCCCTACGGCCAAGCCGGCGTCCCCGGACCTCAGGCCCAGTACGGCCAGGCGAGTCAGGCCGCTGCCGCTCAGTACGGTCACCCCGGACCTCAGGCCCAGTACGGTCAGCAGGCTGGACAACTCGCAGGGACTCAGCCGGCTTCCTACGGCGTCGCGGGCGCGCAGCAGTCCTCCTCGGCCCCGCAGTACGAGTACCAGCCCTCCCGGCTCGGCCCCATCCCCGTGGAACAGGACAGGCTGGTCCTCAAGCCCACGGCGACGACCGCCAGCCGTATCCAGTTCCTCGTCGGCGGCGGCTTTGGGCTGGTGTGCCTGGTTGCGGCGGTCAAGGAGCTTCTTTCCAATGGGCCGACGGTCAGCTTCGTCGTCTTGCTGCTCCTCGGGTTGGTTCTGCTGCTCGGCGTCCTGTTCCTCATGTCGGTGCGCACGGTGTTCGACGCCACGGGCATCCACATCGGGGCCGGAGGAAGGGGCCGCGATATTCCCTGGCCGCGGTCGCGCACGGGGCTGTTCGTCAAGGTCTCCGGTGCGCCGGCGGCCCTGGGCGTCGCCGCCGGCAAGGTCCAGATCCGTCATGCCGAGGGGCACGTCGTCGACCCCGCCGGCAAGGCATTCACACTGGCGGGTCTGACCTGGTCCGGAGTCAGTGCCCAGGCGCTGGAGGCGAAAGGCACCGCCGAGCTGGACCGCATCTGGGAGTGGGCGGTCGCGCGCGGATACACCCAGGAGACGGGCGAGTACGTCGAACTCAACGGCGTGCTCGGTGTCCAGCAGGGACTCCGAGCGAGGCAGGAGCGCCGTCAGGGCCTGAACCGTCCCTGACTCGGGGAGCACACGGCGGACGCCGACGCGCAGCCTCCTCCAGCGTTCTCGGCCCAGGGGGAGGACTGAGCCCTTGGAGGCGCTGTGGGCACCAGGCCGCGCAGGAGTGAGTCCGGGGTTCTTACGGCATAGCCCGGTGCCTCCGTCACAGGTCCTCCTGCACCGCTCCCTGACCGCCTCCTGCGCAGGGGCCCTGGAGGCTATGAATCGACGCCGGTCCCGCCCCGAGTCTGCCCGAGTCGGCCTGCTCCACGAGGGTCGGGATCCACTGACCAAGGGTTGTGCGTACTGCACGAAGGCCCCACCTACCTCCAGTACCCCCGACCCTCGTCCAGTAGCATCCCGCCCTCGTGCAGTGCATCCATGCGATGCCGGCAGCCACCGCAGTGACCGGGCAGCCCCTCTCCGGCAGACTGAAGCAGCAGCTCTCCCATCTGGCAGACGCACCCCACCGGTGTCTTGAGATGTCATGACATCCGAAACTCTCAGAAGTCATGAGACAACGCAGTAGGGCAAGTGGGGGGCCTGCCCTACGACCGCGAGGAGTGCGACGACTCTCAGTCGGCTGGTGACGACGGTATCCGGCCTCGCCCAAGCCGTTGCCGCTACGGTGTCCCCCGTGCCCGACCGCCCCACCCCTGACGACACGCTCACTGCTGCGACCTCGGTCGAACCGGTGACGCCGCCAGCCGATCCGGCTGAGCCCTCGGCGCAGGACGTCATGACCTGGTACGACGCCCACGCCCGTAACCTGCCGTGGCGCCGACCCGGTACGACCCCGTGGGAGGTCCTCGTCTCGGAGGTCATGAGCCAGCAGACCCCGGTGGCCCGCGTCGTCCCCGCCTGGCAGGAGTGGATGCGGCGCTGGCCCGGCCCCGCCGAGCTCGCCCAGGCCCCCACCGCTGCGGTGCTGCGGGTCTGGGGTCGCCTGGGCTACCCACGCCGGGCCCTGCGGCTCATCGAGTGCGCCCGCAGCGTCGTCGAGCAGCACGGCGGCGTCCTGCCCGACGACCTGGACGCCCTCCTGGCCCTGCCCGGGGTGGGCGAGTACACGGCCGGCGCGGTCCTGGCCTTCGCCCACGGTCGGCGCGCCCTCGTGCTGGACACGAATGTCAGACGGGTCCTGGCCCGCGCCGTCGGCGGTCAGGCCCTTCCCGCCCCCAGCCTCAACCGGGCCGAGCGCGAGCGGGCACTGGGCCTGCTGCCCGACGACGACGCCACCGCCGCCCACTGGTCAGTGGCCGTCATGGAGCTCGGCGCCCTGGTGTGCACCGCCCGCGAGCCGGACTGCGGGGCCTGCCCGTGGCAGGCCGGCTGCGCCTGGCTGGCGGCGGGCCGCCCCGCGGACGTCCACGCGGGCCGGCGCCGCACCCAGGCCTGGCACGGCACCGACCGCCAGGCCCGGGGGCTGGTGATGGCCCGCCTGCGCACGGCTCCCGACGGGCAGTGCGTCGAGGCGGCTGAGCTCAGGGCCTGCGCCGCCAGGGCGGGGTCACGAGCCTCCGGTGGTGCTCGCGACCCCGAGCAGCCGGTGCGTGCCCTGGCCACCCTCCTGGCCGATGGGCTCATCGTCACCGACGACGACGGCGCCACCTACCGCCTTCCCTAGCCGGCCGCCGATCCACGGACCGCCCCGGCGGCCGGCCGGGGACGCGCCTGGGGCCTGTGCGGACAACGACGAAGGTCTCATCGGCCTCGCGCATCGCCGGGGCGGGGCGCTCACGGGCCTGGGGCGGTGGCGCCGGTAGAGTCGTGACCATGGCCAAAGGACGCGGACGCAACCATGGGGAAAGCGCAGGACGACGAGGCTCGGCCCGTCGTGGCGCAGGATCCTCATCGGGGCGTTCCTCCTCGGGCTCCCAGTCCCGGCCCCACCGGCAGAGCGCTTCCGGCGGCGGGCCGCGGTCCGGCGCTGGACAGTCCTCCTCAGCCCGCCCCGGCGGGACGCCCCGATCCTCCCAGGCCAAGGGACGCGGCGGCCGCGCCTCGGGCACGAAGTCGACCGGACGCCCCCTGCACTCGGGGCAGACGGGCCGGCCCGCCGCCGGACAGTCGGGCACGCCGGCACGGGGCGGCAAGAGCCGCCGGTCCTCCCAGGGCGGCCAGGGGCCTCGACACCCCGCCCACGGCAAGCCGCTCCGGGAACCGCACGCTCCTCCCGGACAAGCTCGACTCAGGCCGCGCGCTCCGATCGTCGTCGACACAACTGGGGCGCGGGCCTCCAGTGGACCCACATCGGCGGCGGGCGGCTGACCGGAGCCCCTGACTCGATCCCGCAGGGCCCGGACCAGCCCCGCAGCGGGCGCCTGCGCAAGCCGGTCCCGCCCCAGCCCCGCTACGGTCTGCGCCGTGCCCTGGTTCTGGGCGGGGTCCTGCTGGTCCTCCTGCTGCTCATCGTGACTTTCGTCGTCGGCTACCTCTGGGTCCGCAACACCATCCGCACCCAGGATGAGGAACGCGCCGCCGCCCAGGTGCACACCGTCTACCCCACGCCGGGGAAGTGCGATCCCTCAACCTTGAAGAGCACGGTGCAGGGGCCCGAGTCCGTCAGTGTCGGTGCCGGGGCGACCTTCTCCATCTCCCTGGTCAACAGCGGCCAGGCACCCTGCCTGGTCGACGTCGGCAGCCAGGCCCTGGGGGTGCGGGTCTCCTCGGGCTCTCAGCAGGTGTGGGACTCTGTCACCTGCCCCGTGGGCCAGACTGAGAAGGCCCTCCTCCTGCCTGCGGGGAAGAGCGCCGATGTCACCGTGACCTGGAACGGCAACGCGGCCACCTCCGACTGCGCGGCAGCCAACGCGGCACCGGCCTCCCCGGCCTCGCCGGCCGGCGCATCGGCCTCCTCGACACCCAGTGCCACCGCCTCCTCCTCCGCGAGCCCCTCGGCGGGTCAGGCGCAGACCGCCCCCGGCAGCGCCGCGGGCGCGGGAACCTACCGTTTCCGCTTCGTCATGGGGGACAAGGACCTCACTGAGGACCGGGTCTTCGTCGTCGGCTGACGGCCTCCGGCGACTAGGGGACCTGGGGCCGGAGGAAGGGTCTTGCGACCGGGCAGCTCAGGAGTAGCGCTCGACGACGGAGATCTCCGCCAGTCGCGACAACCCGTCGCGCAGGGTCCGGGCCCGCTGGGCGCCCACGCCCTCGACGGCCTCGAGCTCCTCGATGGTGGCTCCGAGGACCCCCTGCAGGGACCCCCACTGCTCGACGACGGCGCGCGCCGTCACCACGGGCAGGCGCGGGATCTTGGACAGGATCCGCAGGCCGCGCGGGGAGACCTGGGCGTCCAGGTCCTGGCCGTCGATGCCGCCCAGTCCCATGGAGCGCGCCACCATCGCCAGGTCCAGGAGGGCGGGGGAGCCCACCCACTTCAGGCGTGCATCGACGGTGGTCGTGTCCAGGCCCTCTGGCAGGTAGTCCTCCAGGAGGAAGCCGTGCTCGGCGAGCAGGCCCCGGGTGAGCTCCTCGACCTGGAGGGCCAGGAGGCGCCCGTCGGTGCCGAGCTCCAGGACGTAGGAGTCGATGTCGGCGGAGATGCGGCGGACCATCTCCATGAGCTGGAGCACCGAGGTGACGTCACGGACGGTGACGAGGTCCTCGATCTCCAGGGAGTCCAGGCCGGCGGAGGTCTGGTCGAGGCGGGCCTTGTAGCGCTCCAGGGCGGACAGGGCCTGGTTGGCGCTGGCCAGGATCGACTCGCTGGGCTCCAGGACGTGGCGCTTGCCGTCCACGTACAGGGAGATGATCCGCATCGACTGGCTCACGGAGATGACCGGGTACCCGGTCTGGCGGGCCACGCGCTCGGCGGTGCGGTGACGCATGCCCGTCTCCGAGGTCTGGATCGAGGCGTTGGGCAGCAGCTGGACGTTGGCACGCCGGATCCGGGCGGTGTCCATGTCGACGACGACGCCGCCGTCCATCTTGGCCAGCTCACGCAGGCGGGCGGCGGAGAGCTCGACGTCGAGGTGGAAGCCGCCCGAGGAGATGGCCTCCACCACCGGGTCGAAGCCCAGCACGATGATCGCCCCGGTACGTCCGCGCAGGATCCGCTCCAGTCCGTCACGAAGGACAGTGCCGGGAGCGACGAGCGCAAGCGTCTCGTGCAGCTGGCCAGCGGCCTCGATCATCATCTCTCCTGATCTCGCGGTGTCCTGGGGAAGGGATCGCACAGTGTGCCTGCCGGGGCATGGGCCGCGCTCGGGACCCTCCGGTCTCGCGGCATCCAGGTGAGCGCACGCCCCGGTGCTCACGCTCCCATGGTATCGGCAGGCGGGCCGACCTTCGGCGAGGGCCTTCCCACACTGGACCAGTCGGTCTGTTGGCGGCGCCCGGTCGATCCATGGCGGTCGCGTCACCTGTTCGGCTGCCGTGATCGCTCCTCGCCCCGGCGTTGTCTGCGTTTGCCAGTGCGGCCCATAGTGGCCGTGCTGTCCTGTCAGCCGCGCGGGAGCGCCGGCCCCATGGCCTCACCCACGTGCGCGACCGGCAGGACCTGCATCCCGGCGACCTCGCGCAGCTCGGCCGAACCTGCCAGCGGCACGATCGCCCGGTCGAAGCCAAGACGGGAGGCCTCCGCCAGGCGCCGCTGGATACCGACGGTGGCCCGCACCTCGCCGGTGAGCCCCACCTCGCCGAAGGCCACGAGGCCAGCAGGTGTGGGCAGGTTGCGCGCGGCCGAGACCACGGAGATGGCCACGGCCAGGTCCGTGGCCGGCTCGACGGCGCGGGCCCCGCCCACGGTGGAGACGTAGACGTCCGCGCTGGAGGTGTCCACCCGCAGTCGGGCGCTGAGAACGGCCAGCGCCATGGCGGTACGCGAGTGGTCCACTCCGGAGGTGGTGCGCCGCGGGGAGCCGGCGTTGGTGGGGGCCACCAGCGCCTGGATCTCCACCGGCATGGGGCGGCGCCCCTCCAGGGTCACAGTGGCGCAGGTGCCCGGCACCTCGGAGCGGGCGGCGGACAGGAACAGGCCCGAGGGGTCCGCCAGCCCCACGATGCCCCGCTCGCCCAGGTCGAAGCAGCCGACCTCATCGGTGGGGCCGTAGCGGTTCTTGACGGCCCGCAGCAGCCGCAGACGGGCGTGGCGGTCCCCCTCGAACTGGGTGACGACATCGACCAGGTGCTCCAGGACCCGGGGCCCGGCGATCCCGCCGTCCTTGGTCACGTGACCCACGAGCAGCACCGGGATGTTGCGCTCCTTGGCCACCGCGATGAGTGCGCCGGCCACGGCCCGCACTTGGGTGACGCCCCCGGCACTGCCCTCGACCTGCGCTGAGGCGATGGTCTGAACCGAGTCCACTACCAGCAGGGAGGGACCGGCTGCCTCCACGTGCCCCAGAAGGGCTCCCAGCTCGGTCTCCGCGGCCAGGAGCAGCCCCGGATCCAGGGCGTCGATGCGCTCGGCCCGCAGCCGCACCTGCGAGGCCGACTCCTCACCGGTGACGTAGAGGACCGGCCCGTCCCCGCGCTCGCGAGCCACGGCGGCGGCCTTCGCGGCGACGTCGAGCAGCAGCGTGGACTTGCCGACTCCGGGCTCGCCGGCCAGCAGTACGACGGCACCCGGCACGATCCCGCCGCCCAGGACCCGGTCCAGCTCGCCCACCCCGGTGGGGCGGGCTCTGGCCTCCGTGGCGCTGACCTCCCCGATGGGGCGGGCGGCCACGGTCGGTCGCACGGCGCCGGCAGCGCTCAGGGCGCCGCCGGCGCCCCCACCCGGGGAGTCAGCGGCCCGGGTCTCCTCCAGGGTTCCCCACTCGCGGCACTCCCGGCACTGGCCCATCCACTTGGGGCTGGACCAGCCGCACTCGGTGCAGCAGTAGGAGACCTTGGGGGCCTTGGGACTCTTCGATGCGGGCATGACCGGAGAGTATCGGGCCCCACCGACATCTATTCAGACCTCGACATGGGTGCCGTGCGGGCCTCAGTAGCCGACCGGGCCGCTCTGCCCGGGCTGTCCTGCCTGACCGTGGGGCTGCTGGTTCTGAGAATCCTGACCGTACTGGCCCGACGGCGGCACCTGGCCCGGCTGCTGAGGCTGGCCGTGCGGGGCCTGCTGCGGAGCGCTCTGAGCTGCCTGCTGGCCGGGCGCCTGGCCGTAGCCGGCGCTCTGCGGCGCCATCGGCTGGGCGGCCGGCTGTCCGTACTGGGGCTGTCCGTACTGGCCCTGCTGCGGGACCTGCCCTCCCTGGAAGTACGGGGCCGCGTAACCGGGCACCAGGTGGGGAGACTTCTTGGCCAGGGCCGCGTCGGCGAACCTGCCGACCGCCAGAGCACCGACAACGGGAAGGATGAAGACCAGGTAGGGGATGCGCACCCTCCCCTCGGCGTTCGTGATGATCCCGATGAAGATCGCGATGTCGATGACGACGCCGATCACGACCATGATGGTCATGATGAGGTAGTAGTAGCGCGTGCGCAGGGGCTGGTCCTTACCGGAGTCGTCGCTGTCAGGGATCTGGGGGTCGTTCTGGGCGGGTTGCTGTGCGCTCATGAGAGACGGCCTTTTCTGTATTCGGGGATTGGTGTCGCAGTGCGCCAGGTGGCGCGACCGGGTCCCAGCCTGCCCACATTTGACCGTCAGGTCACCCCCTCACTCATGGGGAGGGGTACCCCCGTGACATGTGCTTTCTCACGCCGAGCCGGGCACCTCTCGCGTGGCCCTACGGAGAAAAACCGTAGGACGACTCGAAAGATGCCCGGCTCGGTGGTGGTGGGGCAGTGGGCGTCAGCCGCGGGTGCGAGCCAGGGCCCGGCGAGCCCGCTCGGCGACGTTGTCCCCGGTGAAGCCGTACTCCTCGAACAGGGCGGTGCCGGGGGCGGAGGAACCGTAGTGGTCGATGGAGACGATCTCGCCGGCGTCGCCGACGATCTCGCGCCAGCCCAGGGCGATGCCCGCCTCGATGGCGACCTTGGCGGTGCCGGCCGGCAGCACCCGGTCCCGGTAGGCGGCGTCCTGCTGGGCGAACCACTCCAGGCAGGGGGCGGAGACCACCCGGGTGGGGGTGCCCTCCTCCTGGAGGATCTCCCTGGCGGCCACGGCCACGCCGACCTCGGAGCCGGTGGCGATCAGGACGACCTCGGGGGCCGTCTGGCTGCCCATCGGCGTCGGTGGCCTCGGCCAGGACGTAGGCGCCGCGACGCACGCCCTCGGCGGCGGCCTCGGCGGAGGCGCTCACGGTGAGGTTCTGACGCGACAGGGCGATGCCGGCCGGCTCATCGTGACGGCGCAGGATCTCCGCCCAGGCCGCGGCGGTCTCGTTGGCGTCCCCGGGGCGCACCACGGACAGGCCGGGGATGGCGCGCAGCGCCGCCAGGTGCTCGACGGGCTGGTGCGTGGGGCCGTCCTCGCCGACCCCGATGGAGTCGTGGGACCACACGAAGACCGGGCCGATCCCCATGAGTGCCGCCAGGCGCACGGCCGGGCGCATGTAGTCGGAGAACACCATGAAGGTGCCCCCGTAGGGGCGGGTGAGCCCGTCCAGCGCGATCCCGTTGAGGATCGATCCCATGGCGTGCTCGCGCACACCGAAGTGGAGGGTGCGCCCGAAGGGTCCGTCGCCCTCGGACTGCGCCAGGGTGGCGGGCAGGAAGGAGGGCTCCCCGGCCATGGTCGTGTTGTTCGAGCCGGCCAGGTCCGCCGACCCGCCCCACAGCTCGGGCACCACGCCGGCCAGGGCGGAGAGCACCTTGCCCGACGCCGCACGGGTGGCCAGCGACTCACCCACCTCCCAGGTCGGCAGGGCCTCCTCAAGGCCCTCGGGCAGGCGGTGGGCCTCAAGGCGCTCCAGCAGCGCGGCACCGGCGGGGTTGGCCTGCTGCCAGGTCGCGAAGCGCGCGTCCCAGTCCGCTCGGGCGGTCCGGGCGTTGTCGGCGGCCTGCTTGCGGGCGTGGGAGACGACATCCTCGGGCAGGATGAAGCTCTGCTCGGGGTCCAGGCCCAGGGCCCGCTTGAGCCCGGCGACCTCCTCGGCCCCGAGCTTGGAGCCATGGGAGGACTCCTGGCCCTGCTTGGTCGGGGAGGGCCAGGCGATGACCGTGTGCAGGCGGATCAGCGACGGGCGCGCGCTCTCGGCGCGGGCCGCCACGATGGCCTCGTGCAGCGCCTGGAGGTTCTCCGCGTAGCCGTCTGGGCCGGTGCGCCAGTCGACGTCGAGCACCTGCCAGCCGTAGGCCTCGAAGCGGGCCGAGACGTCCTCGGTGAAGGCGATGTCCGTGTTGCCCTCGATGGAGATGTCGTTGTCGTCGTAGATGGCGATGAGGTTGCCCAGCTGCTGAGTGCCGGCCAGGGAGGCGGCCTCCGAGGACACGCCCTCCTGCATGCAGCCGTCGCCCAGGACCGTGTAGACGAAGTGGTCGAAGACCGACTCGCCCAGCGGGGTGCCGGCGTCGAGCAGCCCGTGCTCGCGGCGCGCCGCCATGGCCAGGCCCACCGCGTTGGCGAAGCCAGCCCCCAGCGGGCCCGTGGTGGTCTCCACCCCGGGAACCTCGCCGAACTCGGGGTGGCCCGGCAGGCCGGCTGGAGAGCGGAAGGCCGTGAAGCCCTCCAGATCGATGTCGTATCCGGCCAGGAACAGCTGGATGTACTGCACCAGCGAGGCGTGCCCGATGGACAGGACGAACCGGTCCCGTCCCAGCCAACCCGGATCCGCCGGGTCGTGGACCATCTCACGCTGGTAGAGCAGCCACGCCACCCCGGCCAGGGAGATCGGCGTACCGGGGTGGCCCGACCCGGCCTTCTCCACGGCGTCGGCGGCCAGGGCCTTGGACACCGCGATGGTCTGACGGTCAAGGTCGGTGAGCAGCGGCTCAGTGCTCATAACTGAGGACTCCTTGTGCATGAGGGTGCGTCTTGCTCGCGGCCACGGGCGCCGTGACGGTGGTGCATCGCGGTGCATCCGCGGGCGGGCATCAAGGGTGATCCTTCCCGCTTCCGTGGGGGCGGGCAAGTACAGGCACGAGTGCGTGTGTCTTTCACACTCGGGGGCTTGTTCCCGGAGGCGGGCGCCTTTGCCCGTAGATTGGGCCGCATATGGGTACAGCAATGGGACGCGCAGCGCCGCCGGCAGGGCGCGGGAGCGCTTTGGAGCAGATCGACTCCCGGCCCCTGACGGGCCATCAGCGAAGCATCATCGCTCTGGCCGTCGTCGCCAACATCTCTGAGTTCTTCGACATGTTCCTCATCGGCTTCGCCGTCGTCCAGCTTCAGAAGGAATGGAGCCTGGGCGGCTTCGAGACCGGTGTCATCCTGGCCTGCTCGGGGCTCGGGACAGTGCTCGGAGCGGTCCTGTGGGGCTGGGCCGCCGACCGGATGGGCCGACGACGCACCTTCTTCTGGTGCGTCCTGCTCTTCACCGTCTTCACCCTGGCCTCAGTGTTCACCCCCACCGGCTGGTGGATGATGCTGGCCCTGCTGCGGGTACTGGTCGGAGTGGGCGTCGGGGGCCTCAACATCGTCTCCATCCCCTACGTCCAGGAGTTCGTGCCCACCAGGCAGCGCGGTCTGCTGGCCGGACTGGGCTCGGTGTTCATCCCGCTGGGGCTCTTCCTGGGCTCCCTGGCGCAGCGGCTCCTGCACGACAACTGGCGCGGCCTCATCGCGTTGGGGGTCGTCCCGATCCTCCTGCTGGCCTGGATCCGGATCGTCCCCGAGTCACCCCGCTTCCTGCTCTCCCACGGCCGCGAGCGCGAGGCCCGCGAGTCCATCGCCTGGGCCCTGGAGCTGAGCCCCGACGCCGTGGGAGCCCTGCCGCCGGTGCGGACCGGGCCGCGCATCGCCTACGGCGAGCTGCTGCGCAAGCACCTGCGACCCCTGCTCATCGTCTCGGTGGGCTCCTTCTGCTTCATCCTGGGCTCCTTCACCGTGCAGTCCTGGGGACAGACGCTCCTGGAGGTCGGCTTCGCCGACATCGGCGCCGACGCCGTGGGGACACTGTTCATGGGGGTCTCCCTGGTGGATCTGCTCGGCCGCCTGGCCTCGGCCTGGCTCGCCGACCGGATCGGGCGGCGCTGGACCGTGTTCTCCTTCGGTCTCATCGGGGCGCTCGGAGCGGTCATCGTGGCCCTCTCCGCCCACTGGGAGACCTCGTGGATCGTCTTCTTCACCGGCATCTGCCTCACGATGGGCTTCGGCGACGGCGCCTTCGGGATCCTCAACGCCTTCGGCGGTGAGCAGTTCCCCAACAGTGCCCGGGGCACGGGGCTGGGCCTGGGCTACGGCATCGGCGCGAGCGCCAAGGTCATCGGGCCCCTGCTCATGGGGGTGATGATCGGCTCCGGCAGCCTTCAGGATCTGGCGCACCCGCTGGCGGCCGTCTTCCCGGCCTTCCTCTTCTTCGCGGTCATGCTGGTCCTGGGCGGCTTCATCTACCTGCTGGCCCGCGAGACCAAGGGCGAGAGCCTCGAGGACATCTGAGTGCCCGAGCGCTTCGAGGGCGTCAGCGGCGGCGGGCTCAGGACTTCCAGGCGGTGGCCGGGTAGAAGGCGCTCTCGTTGCAGAACCCGTAGGGCGTCACCGTCACTATCTCGTGCTGGCCGCCGGTTCTGGACTGTGAGATCACCTCACCGGTGTCCAGGTCGATGAGGTGCAGGCGGCCGCCACTGAGGGTGAGGTAGAGGATGGAGCCGTAGATCGCCGCACTCTGGTAGGACTCCTCCTCGGTGGACTCCCGGGTCAGCAGCGCGGTCGCCGAGCCGTTCTTGCGGACCTGGATGTGGTCGGTCCTCCTGATGACGTACCCGTTGCTCGCGGTCAGCGTGGGGGTGCGTGTCCTCCTTGTCGACCGGCAGGTCCGTCAGCTCGGTGCGCTCACCGGTGGCGAGGTTGATGCTCAGCTCGGGGTAGGGCGGCTCCTTCGTGCGGCTGTCGATCGCGTAGAGGTAGCCCCGGTGCACGAGCTGTGCGCTCAGGTTCTCGATGGGGTGGGTGAGGCCGTCGGCGAGCGTGACGATGGCCGTCTGGACCTTCGCGTCGTCACCGAGCAGGGCCACCGCCTCGCCGCCGGCCACCGCGCAGAAGCTCTGGGACGTGGCGGAGGCCAGGTCGAACTGCACGGACAGGTCCTTCGCGGACAGCCGCAGGGCCCGGTGCGGGACGCTGGTGGTGACCAGGAGGCCCGCGCCGTCGGAGGTCAGCGTGATCGAGGAGCCTGCGCGGTAGGTCGACTCCCTCGCCTTGAGGGCGAGATTCTCCCCGAGCAGCGCGCTGGCGACGATGCGGCGGTCGGCCAGACGGATCTTGAGCAGACTGACCCGTCCCCGGTTCTCGGGGCGCTCGTCGAGGACGTCCTCGCGGCCGGTGATGAGGTAGGCGAACTCGTCGTCGCAGGTAGCGGCGCAGGTGAACTGCTCGGTGACGAGTGTGCCGGGGCTGGGGGCGATGGGGTTGCCTGTGGGAACGCCGCCGACGGGAGGAGCAGTCATCGGCTCGATGCGATACCCGTGCTCGGAGTCCTCCGGCACGATGCCGTAGGTCGTCGGCCCCTTCAGGTCAACGATGATGGGGCGGTCGCCGGACAGGCCGGTGGTCTCGTCGTCGCTGTTGACGTCATAGGCGATGAGAAAGGAGCCGTGGACGGTCTCGATCATCGCGTTGGTGGGCCAGGGGTGGTTCTGATTCTCCCTTGACGCGCAGGGGCCATACCGCCTCACCGCCGAAGTCGGTCGGGATGGAGGGGCCTTCGGGGGCGTGGACAGTGACGCGTGAAGGACGGTGGGGGGCTGAGGGGTCAGGGTACGTGCGATGCGCTGGCGGACGTCCGCGCAGCCGCTCAGGGACAGGGCGCCGGCGCCCGCGGTGGCGCCGAGGCGGCGGTGAGAAAGACGCGACGACGCATGATGACCTGCCCGGTACTGACTGTGCGGAATAACGGGGACATGCTACGTGGCCGGGTGCGGTTGAGCGGAGATATTCCGCACCCGGCCACGTGGATGATCTCGATTTGTTTCAGACCTACCGGTTGTCAGTGCTCCGGGTGCTCGACGACGGCGGCCGGGGCTGCGCCGTCGTGGTTAGCGGAACCGGCATGGTCGGCGGAGGCATCCGAGCCCGGCAGGTGGCTGCCCACCATGTCGGTCAGTCCGGTGCCCACGAGGCTGCGCAGGATGAGATCGAGCTGCTCGACGTTGTTGGCCACCGCCTTGGGCAGGGCGGAGGCGCCCTCGGTGGAGATGATCGACAGGTCGCGCACGCTGGCCAGCGGCTCGCTCAGGGCCCTGGCGATCTCGGGGGCCTTGTCCAGCAGCATCTGGCGGGTGGCGGCCTCGCCGTACTGGCCAGGGCGTCCGCCTTGTCGCTCATGGCCTTGGCCTCGGCCTCACCGGCGGCGCGGATCGTGTCGGCCTCGGCCTGGCCGCGGGCCGCGATCGCGTCGGCCTCGGCGCGGGCCCGGGCGGCGGTCGCCTTGGCCTCGGCCTCGGCGCGGGCCACGGTGGCCTGGGCCTGGGCCTCGGCGTCCAGGCAGGGTGCGCTCGGCGTCGGCCTGGGCCCGCAGCAGCGCCTCGGTCTTGGAGGCCTGAGCCTCCTGCTCGCGCTGGTAGCGGGCGGCGTCGGCGGGCTTGCGCACCGTGGAGTCCAGCTCGCGCTCGGTCAGGGCGGCCTTGGCCTCGGCCGCCTCCTGCCCGATGATGGCGATCTCGCGCTCCTTGGCGGCGCGGGCGATCGGGCCGGCGGAGTCGGCGTCGGCCTGGGCCTTGTCCGTCTCGGCCTTGAGCTGGGCCTGACGCAGGGACAGGTCGCGCTCGCGCTCGGCGATCTGCTGGCGGGAGGTGACCTCGGCGTCGCGGGCCTCGCGCTCGGCGTTGGCCCGTGCGATGCGGGCGTCCTTCTCGACGCGCTGCTGCTCGGGCACGCCCAGGGACTCGATGTAGCCGCCGGCATCGGTGATCTCGGAGACCTGGAGCATGTCGATCTCCAGACCCATGTTGGCCATGATGCTCTTGGCGTCGTCGAAGACGTTGCGCTGCAGGGCGTCGCGGTCGGAGATGAGGTCGGTGACCGTCATGTGGCCGATGATCGAGCGCAGGGAACCGATGAGCGCCTCGCGGGCGGAGTCGGCGATGGCCTGGTCCGTGTTGGGCTTGCCCAGGAAGCGCTTGGCGGCGGCCCGCACCTGCTCGTCGGAGTCGCCCACCTTGACGGCGGCCACGGCGGCGACGTTGACATTGATCTTGTTCTCGTCCTCGGCGGTGACCTTGAAGCCGATCGTGGTCTGGGTGAAGGGCAGGTACTGGATGGTCTGGATGACCGGCAGGACGAAGTCGCGTCCACCGGGGTGGACGATCTTGACCGTGCCCCGGTTCGATCCGGAGATCAGACCGGTGAGGTTGGAGGGGACGACGACGATGCGGCTGAACAGGTAGGCGACCGCCGCCAGCACGATGATGGCGACGACGGCGATCAGGCCGATGAGTGATACACCCATGCGGGTTCCTTTCTATGCGGGAAGGTGGGATGAAGGAGGACGGTGGGCAGACGGCGCTGCAACGGGTGGGGTGCGGTCCGTCAGCGGCTCCCGGTGGGCTCAGTCGCTGATCTGCTCCCCAGGGGACGATGGCCAGGGTGGAGTCGACGGCGTCGAGCACCCAGGCGCTCTGCCCTGAGCGCAGCGGCTGCTCGGATCGTGCTGGCAAGGTGAGCTGGTGGCCGCGCGTGACGGCGCGAACCTCACCGCTGCCGTCCTTCCACCACAGGACGGTGACCTTCTCGCCGACCAGCTCGGCGGGGGTGGGTGGAGCCGTGTCCAACGGCATGGAGCGCCTGAGCCGGTTCCACAGCCAGCGCATGAGCGCACCGGATCCGAGGGCCGCTGCGGTGGGAACGCCCCACAGCACCGCCGCCGGTACCTGCGCGGCGGCCGAGCCCGTCGTCGCCGTCACCCCCATACCGATGGCGCCGAACACGGCCACCGGCAGAGCGAGGATCGGCACGAGCCCGTCGGGCAGGAGGGCGTCCAGCAGTCCGTCGAACAGGATGCCGGCCACCAGGACGGTGCAGCCGATGATCGCGCACCAGGCGAAGACGCCCACACCAGCTCCCTTCCGCGCAGGCCCCTCGACCTCCGACACCTGGATTCTGCCACGCAGGCCGGTACGTCAAGCGGGGTTGGGATGGGAAGAACAACCCAGTTGGACTCAGGCGCCGCGGGCGCGCGGCAGCTGACCGGAGTCCTGCAGGGGCTGCGCAGCCGAGGACCAGGACGTCGCCGTCGGGATGGCTGTCGCAGCAGAGGGGTTGGCGGGAATGGTCATGGTCTCCTGCATAGCCGGATCGGTCCTCTGCTCAGGGCCGGCCGGGGCGGCGGTGCCGGCGGTCCTACCTGTGCCGGCTGTGCTGCCCGTACTGGCTGTGCCAGTCATGGCCGCTGCCTTCCGGTGGGATCCGACGGCGTCGGCGGGGACGGCACCGGCGGCCGCCACTGCCGAGGACTGCTCGGCCTGCTGGGAGGCGGTCAGGATGGGCGGGCCCGACGGGTCGGAGACAGGGATGGCCTGCGCTCCCCGGGGGGCCTGGGCAGAGGCCTGGGGGCCCTCCTTGGGGCAGGGAGGAGTCCGTAGCCGGCCGCCGTCGTCAGGGCCGGCGGCCGCGGCCGGGACCGCAACGGCCGCCGTGGCTGAGGAGGACTGGGGTCCGGTGGTCCCGGTGGCCACGGTGACGGTCTGCGCAGATACAGCCACGGCCCTCACCGGTGACCCGACCTGGCGCTCGGCCGGCGGGCCCGCCTGGGTGCCGGTGTGCTGGGGACGCGGCTGGGCCGGCTGGGCCGGCTGGGGCCTTGCCGGTGGGGAGGCGGACGCGGCCGCTGCGATCGGTGAGGCGGGCGCCTCGGTGGCGTGGCGCCCGGTCTGCGTCCCGGGGGGAGTCGAGGCGAGAACCGGCTCGGTCTCCTCGGTGTTGGCTGAGGCCGTCGACGCTCCCGAGGTCACCGCCACGGAGGCGGACAGGGGCGATGTCGTCACCGTCCCCGTGACCGTGATCGCGTCAGGGGCCGCGGTCGCCTGCATGGATGAACCAGACAGGGCGGCCTGGGTCCGTCGGCGCCGGGAGATGCGACTGGGGGTCGGGTCCTCGAAGACTCTCCTGGGCGCCTGGGGCTCTCGGTGATTTCTCGGGCCTGCGGGGGAGTGCTGGGGCTGGACCTCAGGTGCGGAGGTCTGCTCCGGTGGTGCCGACTGGGCGCCGGCGGCCTGTGTCGGGGCCTCGGGCAGAGAGGCGGTGGACGGCCCTGAGGGCGCGTCGGTCCGCGGCTCCGGGAGGGAGGCGGCAGCCGCTGGGGCCGACGGCTCCGCGCCGCCGGGGCGCTCACCCAGGACGGAGACCGACGAGGCCGGCTCGGCCACCGGCGCATGCGAGCCGGTGGCGGTCGTCGTCGCGGGCGCCGCTGGCACCACCGTCCGGGCCGGCTCGGGAATGGTCATGGAGCGTGCCGGAGCCGCTGCCCGCCCGCCCTCGTCGCCCGGGGGTGATCGGAGGCCAGACGACATCGGCGTCGGACACTGGGGTGGCGGCCGGCCTGGAGGGCGCTTCCGAGGTCCTCCGCTCCACCCGGCTGCGCGCCCGCCGTGAGCGCCGCCGGGGCTCGGAGCCGGAGGCGTTGGCGCCGTCCGCGGCGGGTACGGCCCTCGTGGTTCCAGTGACCCCACTGGCCCGTGTGGCCCCTGCGGGGGAGGCGGGACTCGGGTAGTCGGCGAACTTGGCGATGTGGTCCAGGTCGTAGTGGGTCGGGTCCTGCCCGGCGTTGCGCAGCACGTCCTCCAGAGGACTGAGTAGGGCCAGCCGGAAGGCGGGGTCGACGCAACGGGCGTTGACCGCGCCCCAGATCTGGTCGGCGGTCAGGGACTCCTCGGAGGATCCCAGGTCGTTGCGGATCGCGGTGACCAGGTCCGACTCCAGGCGCGCGTAGGCCATGGCGTAGGCACTCGGCCACGGGGCCTCGGGCCGCTGAGTGCGCAGGAGGGCGAAGTTCCGCATGGCGCGCAGCACCTCGTCCGAGCCGCCCACCAGGGCCCCCACCCGCAGGCGGTCCAGCGCCTCGTTCTTCATCGTCCCGGTGCCCTCGGGGCCCAGCAGGTGCTTGGAGTCCTCGACGACCTCACGCAGGAAGACCCGGTAGGCCGCGACGCTGTCGGGGGTCGTGCGCTCCTTGGTCATCGAGCGCAGCCGCTCGGCGGCGTGACGCGCCGCCAGGCGGGCCGAGCTGGCCTCGGACTGGACCTCGTTGATCCGCGAGATGCTCGCCCGGGAGATCCGTGAGGCCTCTTTGAGGGCCAGGTCCGCATGCGCCGTCGAGCGCCGTGCGGCGAAGACGGCGGCAACGGCGACCAGGATGGAGACACCGGCTGCGATAGTGGCCACGACGGCGACGACGGACAGATCCATACCCCTATCCTGCCCGTAATCGACTCGGTGGTGCCGCGAAAAAAGGACCTCCCCAGATAGTCCCCAGAATCTCTGCGGGTGACGCCCAGGCCGGACGGTGGTCGCGCTCACGCTGAGGAGGGCGGCAGGAGGACGCCGCCGGCGCGGCGCGTCGGGAGGGGTGCCGGTCGCGTCGGCGCGCATCCGCTCCGGCAAGGCCGCGGCAACCTGCACCGATGTGCACAGGGTGAGACCCTCGGTGCCCGAGGCGCCCCACTCGGGCCCGTGGCGCGGTAGCGTCAGCACCATGAAGAAACTCATCAACGCCGTTGACAACGTGGTCACGGACGCCCTGCGGGGCATGGCCGCAGCCCACCCCCATGAGCTCGACATCGACCTCGACCAGCACATCGTCTACCGCCGCCGGCCCAAGGAGCAGGGCAAGGTCGCCATCATCTCCGGGGGAGGCAGCGGGCACGAGCCCCTCCACGGCGGCTTCGTGGGCACCGGCATGCTCGACGCCGCCTGCGCCGGAGAGATCTTCACCTCCCCGGTCCCCGACCAGGTGGTGGCCGCCACCAGCGCCGTCGACCGCGGAGCCGGCGTGCTGCACATCGTCAAGAACTACACCGGCGACGTCATGAACTTCGAGATGGCCGCCGAGATCGTCGACGCCGAGTCCGGCATCCAGGTCGCCAGCGTCGTCACCAACGACGACGTCGCCGTCGAGGACTCCCTCTACACCGCCGGACGTCGCGGCGTGGGCGTGACCGTCATGGTGGAGAAGATCGCCGGCGCCGCCGCCGAGCAGGGACGCCCGCTGGACGAGGTCGCCGGTATCGCCGCACGCGTCAACGCCGCCGGCAGGTCCATGGGCATGGCCCTGACCTCCTGCACCGTCCCGGCCAACGGCAAGCCCTCCTTCGACCTGCCCGAGGGCGAGATGGAGATCGGCATCGGCATCCACGGCGAGCCGGGACGCCACCGCGAGAAGATCGCCCCCGCCGCCGAGATCGCCGAGCGCCTCGTCACCCCCATCCTCGCCGAGCTCACCGAGCTGGACAGTGCCGGCGCCGACGAAGGCGTCATCGCCATGGTCAACGGCATGGGCGCCACCCCGCTGCTCGAGCTCTACCTCATGTACGGGGAGATCGCCAGACTCCTTCAGGACGCCGGGATCACCGTGGCCCGCAACCTCGTGGGCAACTACATCACCAGCCTCGACATGGCCGGCTGCTCCCTGACCCTGGTGCGCGCCGACGCCGAGCTGCTGAGCCTGTGGGACGCCCCCGTCAACACGCCCGGCCTGCGCTGGGGAGCGTGAGGACCTGACACAATCGGGGTGCCCGATCGCCTGCGGGCACCCCAAGGAGACTGTAAGGAGAAGCGACATGACCGCAGAGGTGGGAGCCGCCCGCCACTCGCTGAGCGTGGCGGACCTGGCGACCTGGGTGCGCCGCAGCGCCGCACTCATCGCCGAGCACGCCGAGGAGCTCACCGACCTGGACGCCGCCATCGGCGACGCCGACCACGGCACCAACATGAAGCGCGGCCTGGCCGCCGCCGCCGAGGCGGTGCAGGCCGGCAGCTTCGCCAGCGCCGACACCCTGCTCAAGAAGGTCGGCACCACCCTGGTCTCCACCGTCGGGGGCGCCTCCGGGCCCCTGTACGGCACCTTCTTCCTGCGCGCCGGGGGCGCCGTGGCCGGCCTGGAAGTGCTCGACGCCCAGGCGCTCGCAAGCGCCCTGGAGGCCGGGGTCGGCGGTCTTGCCGCACGGGGGCGGGCCACCACGGGGAGAAGACCATGCTCGACGCCTGGAGCCCGGCCCTGAAGGCCCTGCGCACCCATCCCGGCGACCTCGCCGCCGGCGTCTCGGCCGCCGTGCAGGCCGCCGCCGAGGGGCGCGAGGCCACCAAGTCCATGGTGGCCACCAAGGGACGGGCCTCCTACCTGGGGGAGCGCTCGGTGGGGCACATCGACCCCGGTGCCGCCTCCACTGTCCTGCTGCTGACAGCCCTCGACGACGTCGTGGCCGGAAGGGCGTCGTGATCCCGGTGAGTCCTGACAGTCCCGCAAACCTTCCCCAGTCCCCAGCGGTCCCCGAGCCGGAGCGGCCGAGCGGTGGCGCCGTGAGCGTCGGCATCGTCCTGGTCTCCCACTCCCGGGCCCTGGCCGAGGCCGCCCTGGACCTGGCGCGCCGGCTCATCGTGGCCGTCGACGTCCCCGTCGAGACGGCCGCGGGCCTGGCCGACGGCGGGCTGGGCACCGACCCCGGGGCCGTCGTCGAGGCCGTGGAGCGCCTCGCCGAGCGCTGCGAGGGCGTCCTGGTCCTGGCCGACCTGGGCAGCGGGATCATGAGCGCCGAGATGGCCCTGGAGATGCTCGATCCGGCCCTCGCCGAGCGGACGCGCCTGTCGGCGGCGCCCTTCGTCGAAGGGCTGCTCGGTGCCTACGGCGCGGCCGGCATCGGCAAGGACCTTCAGGCCGTGGCCGCTGAGGCCGACGGCGCCGCCGAGGCCAAGCGATCCCAGGTGGCCGCCTTCTGACGTGCTTCTGACTCGCTGCGTTGTCTCATGGCTTCTGAGAGTTTCGGATGTCATGACATCTGAGACACTGGTGGGGTGGGTCTGCCGGATGGGAGAGCTGCTGCTTCGGCCTGCTGGAGGGGGCTGGCCCGGTCGCTGTGGTGGTTGCCGTCGTCGTCTGGGTGCACTGCACGAGGGGTGGGTGTTACTGGACGAGGGTTGGGTGCACTTTGGGTGGTTGGGGCCTTCGTGCAGTACGCACAACCCTTGGTCAGTGGATCCCGACCCTCGTGGAGCAGGCCTGCTCAAGGCGGGACCGGCGTCGGGTCATAGCCTCCCGGCCCTCTGCGCAGGCGGCGGTCAGGAGTCGGTGGGGGCGGACCTGTGACGGAGGCGCCGGGCTGTGCCGTAAGGACCCCGGACTCGCTCTGTGCGGCCTGGTGTCCACGGTGCTGACATTAACGGGCCCGGCGTCAATGTTCCCAGCGGGGATCGTTGGAATACTGCGGTTCTTCCTCGGCTAGCAGCATCGATTCGGGGTTAATGTCAGCGCTGTGGACACCGACACCCCGTCATGTCTCGCCTCTAGGTCGCCCTTGCCTCCAGGGCTACCAGCTTGCCCCGGGTCCCTGCTCGAGCAGGTGTCTCAGAAGTCATAACACCCACATGTCTCAGAAGTGAGGAGATCTGACGCGCGTCGTCGCGTCAGGGGCCGCCGGGCCGGTTCACGCGCGGTTGGCGAAGCGCTCCAGGAGGGCGGCGTCCCCGCCGACGACGAGCACGTCCTCGGCTGAGACCAGGGTGTCCGGGGTGGCGTACTCGAAGGGCTCGCCCGGGCTCATGAGACCGAAGACGGTCACCCCGTAGCGCGAGCGCACCTTGGACTGGCCGATGGTGAATCCGTGCAGCTCCGTGGGCGGACGCATCTTGACGATGGTGAAGCCGCCCTTCTCCATCTCGATGTAGTCGAGCATGCGGCCCGAGACGAGGTGGGCGGCACGCTGACCGGCGTCGAACTCGGGGTAGACGACGTGCTGGGCGCCGATGCGGCGCAGGATGCGGCCGTGGGCGCGGGAGATGGCCTTGGCCCAGATCTGGGGGGTCTCGAGGTCCACGAGGTTACCGGTGATGAGGACGGAGGCCTCCAGGGAGGTCGCCACCCCCACGACCGCGGTGCCGAACTCGGTGGCGCCCAGCTGCTCGAGGGCCTCCACGTCCGTGGCGTCGGCCTCCACCAGGGGGATGCGGCCGGTCCACTGGCGCACGGTCGCGGGATTGGCCTCCACGGCCAGCACCTCACGCCCCAGCCGGTCCAGGGTGGCGGCCACGGCCGAGCCGAAGCGTCCCAGCCCGATGACGAGCGTGGAGTCGGTGCGCGAGAGCGGGGCAGGCATGAGGTCTCCTGAGGTCGGCCGTGAGGCAGTGGCCCCTACGCTACCGCCTGCGGCGACGTCGGAGGCTCAGGCCGATCCCGCAGGCCACCAGGACCGTCGCCGCCCCGGCCAGGATCCAGGCCATCATCGAGAAGCCGCCGGAGTAGGCCTCGATCTGCGCGCGGTCGACGAGCTGGGCCTTGAGGGTCTCGATGATCTGCTTGCCCGCGGGCGACTGCGGCAGGGCCTGAGCGCGCATCATCGCCTCCATGGCTTCCGCCCTGACCTGCGCGGCATGGTCGTTCACGTAGTCCTGGGCGTGCTGGGTGGCGTAGGAGGTCATGAGTGCCACTCCGAAGGAGCCACCGATCTGCTGCGCGGCGCTCAGGATCGCCGAGGCCAGTCCGGTCCGCTTCGCATCCACCCCGCGAGTGCCGGAGTTGAAGGTGACCGGCATCGTCAACCCCAGGCCCATCCCGAAGACGATGAGGCCGGGCAGTGCCACGTGCTCGTAAGTCGATTCCGTGGTCATGCGGGAGAAGATGAGGAAGGAGCCCGTCAGTACTGCCAGCCCCAGTGGCAGGGTGCCGCGCGCCCCGAGCCTGGGCACGATGATGCGCCCGGCCGGGATCGCGGTGGCGATCAACGCAAGGACCATCGGGAGGAAGACGACCCCGCTCTTGAAGGGCGAGTAGCCGAAGTGGTTCTGCATGTAGTAGGTCAGGTAGATGATCGCCCCCATCTGAGCGGCGCCGGCGACGAACTGCGTGGCGTAGGAGGCCGCCCGCACGGGCAGTGCCATCATCGACAGGGGCAGCACCGGGCGGCTCGCGAAGCGCTCGCGGACCACGAACAGCACCGCGGCGATGCCGCCAAGAGCAAGCCAGCTGACAGTGGACGTGGATGTCCAGGAGGTCTGCTGGGCCCGGTCGAGCCCGTAGACGGCGCTGAAGCAGGCCCCGCATCCCAGGACCAGGCCGCACAGGTCGTCAGTGATGCGTGAGCCGCGGTCGCGCTGGTCGGCCGGTGGGAGGCTGCGCTGCCCGATGAGCAGGGAGGCGGCGGCCAGGAGAATGTTGATGTAGAGGGCCCAGCGCCAGCTGAACCAGTCGGTCAGCGCCCCGCCGACAAGCAGCCCGACGGCCGCTCCCAGGCCGCCAGTGGCGCCGAAGATCGCGAAGACCCGCTCGCGCTCAGTGCGCTCGGTGAAGGTGACATTGAGCAGTGACTGCGAGGTGGGGGCCAGTAGGGCGCCGAAACAGCCCTGGGCCACGCGGGCCGCCAGCAGGACTGGGAAGGAGGTCGCCATCCCGGCTGCGAGGCTGGCGATCCCGAATCCGATCAGACCGACCTGGTAGGAGCGGCGGATGCCGACCACGGCACAGAGCCTTCCCCCGAAGAGCACGAGGCCGCCGAAGGCCAGGCTGTAGCCGGTGACCGTCCACGGGCTCTGGGACACGGTCATTCCCAGGTCCTCCTGCATGTGCGGCAGAGCGATGGCGATGATCGTCAGGTCCAGGACGATCATCAGCTGGGTGAGGACGGCGCTGACCATGACCGCACGTCGATTGGGCCGCTGCGCGGCCGCGGGAGTCTCCTCCTGTGTCTCCCGTGCTGGCTCGGTCTGCTTGAGAGTGGATGTCGCTGTGAGTGTCATCGCGAACTCCATATCAAAACTATCGTTTTCGTTTGCGTTTGGGAGTCTAGGCTTCCTGCGATGCCTAGTCAACAACGATCGTTTCGATTTGCGATGTCTGGGGTCACTATGCTGGGGGTATGCCACGAGTGACCGCCGCCTACCGGGAGCGTCAGACCGACCGGATCCTGCAGGCCGCCGAGGAGTGCTTCGCACGCAACGGCTTCCAGGCCACCTCCATGGACGAGGTCATTGCCGCGGCCGGAATGTCGTCGTCGACCGTCTACCGCTACTTCCCCGAGGGCAAGCGCTCCCTCATTCGGGCGGTCTTGACCAGGCGCATGGGGCCGCTCGTCGAGCGGATCAAGCGGATCGCCGAGTCCGAGGAGCCGCTCGACTTCGAACGGGACTTCATTGAGGCGCTGACCCTGCTCAACTATCAGCGGCACGGCGCGGCAGCCGGCTCAGAGGCGGACCGGCAGGATGACGCTCATGAGGCTCCTGGCGACGTCGGTCTGAGCTCCTGGGCGCCTCTGGCCTACCATGCCTGGGGGGAGCTGACCCGTGATCCCGAGATGAGCGTCCTGGTCCAGGAGGGCTACCGGGACATCCACGGCGGTCTTATACGCCTGTGCCGCAACGGGCAGAGGATGGGGACGATCTCCTGCCGCCTGAGTCCCGATCAGCTGGCCTCCCTCATCCAGAGCGTCTCCTTCGGCCTCGTCGTCGAGCAGCTCATCACCGGCCGTGCTGATGTGGAGAGTGCCGCCGCCACTCTCAGGCAGCTGCTCGCTCCAGAGGGGGGCTTGATCCAGACAGTTCCCGACGGCGTTCACCGGTTCCTGGAAACAGGGGCCGTCCGACGTCAGTGGGGCTGCCGCCCCGGTCAGCCGATCATCGGGCTGGCCTCGGGCATCCGGATGACGCGGCGCCGCTCGCGCAGCGCCAGGGCGCTGGCCGCCGTCATGGTGCCCACGCGGCCGACGAACATGAGCGCCACGATGACGTACTTGGCCCCGTCCGGCAGGGAGGGGGTGATGCCCGTGGACAGGCCCACGGTCGCGAAGGCGCTGATGACCTCGAAGAGGATTCGGTCCAGGGACAGGTTGGTCATCTGCAGCAGCAGGAGTGTGGCCAGTCCGATGATGCTGGAGCCGATGAAGGCCACCGCCACGCTCAGGCGCACGGTTGAGGGGGTGATGCGCCGCCCGAAGGCCTCGATGTCCTGGTCGCCGCGGGCCTCGGCGAGGATCGCCAGCAGCAGGACCGCGAAGGTCGTCACCTTGATGCCGCCGGCCGTCGAGGCCGAGCCGCCTCCGACGAACATGAGGGCGTCCTGAAGGAACCAGGTCGCCTCGTGCATGTGCTCGGGCGGGATCGTGGACAGCCCCGAGGAGCGGGCGTTGACGCCGTTGACGAGCGCGGTCATGATCTTCCCGCTCGTGGGCAGGGAGCCGTAGGTGAGTGGGTTGTTCCACTCGAAGGTGGCGATGGCGATGGTCGAGGCGACCGTGAGGGCCAGGTAGGTCGTCAGGGTCAGCTTGGTGTGCAGGCTCCACGTGCGGGGGCGGCGACGTCGGCCCATGATGTCCAGGATGACGGGGAAGCCGACGGCGCCCATGAAGGTGCCCCAGGATGATCGGCAGGCCGATCCACCAGTCGGTGGAGTAGGCCTCCAGGCCCTCGGGCATGATGACGAAGCCGGCGTTGTTGAAGATCGACAGCGCCATGAAGACCGCGTACCACAGGGCGTGGCCCACATCGAGGCCGTGACTGAGGAAGGGCGGCAGCAGCATGAGCGTCAGGAGGAGCTCGCAGCCGGCGGCCGTGTAGATGACGGCGCGCAGCAGCCGCCCCACCTCACCCAGGCGCGACTGGTTCTCCGAGGCCGCCAGCATCCGCTGAGTCAGTCCCACGTGCCGGGACACCGCCAGGGACAGCAGGGAGGCCAGGGTCATGACTCCCAGGCCGCCCACGGCCGCGGCCAGGATGATGACGACGTGTCCGAAGGTGGACCAGTAGATCGCCGTGTCCACCGTGCTCAGGCCGGTGACGCACACGGCCGAGGTGGCGGTGAACAGGGCGTCGAGGAAGTCGGCGTGCTCCCCGCTGGTCGTGGCGATGGGGAGGCTGAGGAGGCCGGTCACCACCACGATGATGGCCGCGAAGACGATGACGGCCAGCCGGGCCGGGTAGAAGCGGGCTGCCCTCGCGATCTGGCCGAGGGGCTCGATGTGCCTGAGCAGACGGCGAATCCCGGCGGGCTCCGTGCCTGGTAGTGGAGGGTGGGGCAGCGGCTCCTCGAGGGGGCCGGCTCCCTCTGCGGCGCTCGGGCTGCTTCGTGGCGCTTCCACGCATGGCCGACGACGCCCACGAGTGGGGCGTGCCAGTGGGCCTGACGGCGCCGGCCGGCCTGGGAGGAGCCACGCTTCCCAGTCGGGGTCTCGCCGCGGGATTCGCGGCCGGGCTCCGGTTCCTGGGCGGTGTCTGTCTGGGGCACGGTCGCCATTGTGGTCCCGCTGGTGGGGCTTCGTCACGTTTCCCCGGCGTCGTGGGTCGGGTGTGTTCGGGTGGGGCCGATGAGCGGGCTCCCGGCTTACTCGCTGTGGCTGACGGGCGGATCAGGGGTGGGTCAGCGAGGTTGCGGCAGCGACGATTGGTGACCGAGTGTGAAATGCGACGCCTGTGGCGAATGGTGTCCGAGAATCCCTGTGCGAAGGCTGGTGCGGAGATATATTGGCTGTGTTCCTGCCCCCGACGGGGCCACCCGCGACGAACGGACCTCAAGCTCATGGCACCGGGCCTTCCCACATCCCCCAGCGCCTCCGGCGCCCCCTCGTTCCTCACCGTGGCTGAGGTGGCGGCGATGCTGCGCGTGTCCAAGATGACCGTCTACCGGATGGTGCACTCCGGCGACCTGCCCGCGATGCAGGTCGGACGCTCCTTCCGCGTCCCCGAGCGCGCCGTTCACGACTACCTGTCCGCAGGTCTGGGTGACTGGGGCCACGACGCGTCAGAGGCATCAGGGTCCTAGGAGCCGCTACACTCAGGCGGTCACCTGCGTGGTCGGCCGCTGAGCCTCACGCGCCGACCAACCGCCCCATGGCATAACCCTCGCCGGCCTGCCTCGGCCCGCAGGGAGGGTCTGCGGGCACTACGAAGCGAACTGCGAGGAGATCTCATGGGATCCGTCATCAAGAAGCGCCGCAAGCGCATGGCCAAGAAGAAGCACCGCAAGCTGCTTCGCAAGACGCGTCACCAGCGTCGCAACAAGAAGTGAGACGAGCGGCCCGTCCGCGTCTCGGGGCTCCGTGCACACTACTGGTGTGAGCGGGGCCCTGCTTGTCTCACGAGGAACCGATCAGGAAGAGCGGAGACCTCCGTTGACCACCACCCCAGATGACCGCGCCCCCATCGATCCGTCAGCTGCACCGCGGGCTGCGACGTCGACCGAGCCGTCGATCGATCCGCGCCTGGCGGAGGGTGACTGCACCGTCCCGCTGAGTGCTGACGTCGACCCGTCCGCCTGGCCCGAACCCGTCCAGGCCCTGGCGCACACGGCCGGGCTCCGGCGCCCGGCCGACCAGCCTGGCCGAGCTGACCACGCTCCGCGTGGGCGGCCCGGTGGGCAGCTACGTCGAGGCCACCACGCAGAGCGAGCTGACCGAGGCGATCCGCGAGGCCGACGCCGCAGGCACGCCCGTCCTCGTTATCGGCGGCGGCTCCAACATCTTGGCCTCCGACGCCGGCTTCGACGGTCTCGTCATCCGGGACGCCCGCGCCGAGGTCTCACTCGTCTCGGACTCGGTGTGCGGCGGCGTCGAGGTCACCGCCACCGCCGGCACCACCTGGGACGACCTGGTGCGCGAGGCCATCGCCAGCCAGTGGGCCGGGTTCGCGCCCCTGTCCGGGATCCCCGGCACGGTGGGCGCCGCCCCCGTGCAGAACATCGGGGCCTACGGCGCCGAGGTCGCCGAGCTCATCGCCAGCGTGCGCGCCTGGGACCGTCTGCGCAACCGGGTGGTTTGGCTGGCCCTGGGCGAGCTGGGGCTGGCCTACCGGGACTCGCGTCTCAAGCAGTCCCTCACCGACACGGAGGTGGGTGGCGGGCGCCTGTGGGGGCCGACCGGGCGCTGGGTGGTCCTCGACGCCACCTTCGCCGTGCGGCAGGGCTCCCTGTCCTCCCGGATCGCCTACTCCCAGCTGGCCGGGGCACTCGGAGTCGAGCTGGGTGAGCGCGTGCCCGAGCGCGAGCTGCGTGAGGCGGTTCTCGAGCTGCGCCGTTCCAAGGGGATGGTGCTGGACGGTGCCGACCACGACACCTGGTCGGCCGGCTCCTTCTTCACCAACCCGATCCTGACCACGGAGCAGGCCGAGCAGCTGCCCGAGGACGCGCCGCGCTTCCCGGTCACCGACCACTCGCAGGTGGTGCTCGGTACCAAGGCCGCCCCCGTCATCGAGGGGCTGGTCAAGACCAGTGCCGCTTGGCTCATCGACCACGCCGGCTTCAGCAAGGGCTTCGCCGTGGAGGCCGGCGCACCGGCCGGGCTTTCCACCAAGCACGTGCTGGCCTTGACCAACAGGGGCGGTGCGACTGGGGCCGACCTGGCGCGCCTGCGCGACGCGGTGGTGGCCGGAGTGCGTGAGCGTTACGGCGTCACCCTCGTGCCCGAGCCCGTCCAGGTCGGCTTTTAGACTGTCTGTCCAAACTGCTGTCCAAAGCCGTGGCGGCCCCGTGGCTCGCCGCGCGAACATGTGGTCCGTCGTGGGAGCCTCTGGCTCTGGGGAGTGGGCGTTGCTGGCACTGCCCCTGAGCCTGGGGCGTGGTCCTGCGTCCCAGAGTCCTTATCCGGGCGTGCTCGCAGCCGGTTCTAGCCCCTATCCTGCAAGCGCGTCAGGGGCGAGGCCGCCGGCCTCCGGGCCGTCGGACTGCGCTCCCGGAGCCTGGTCGGGTGCCGCCAGCCAGGCGTCCACCTCGGCCAGCCAGGTCCGCTTGGCCGTCGGGGAGGCCAAGCAGGCGCGGATCGAGCCGCGGGCCAGTTCGGCCAGCTCGGCGTCGTCGCAGCCCAGGGCCCGGGCGATCTCGTACTGGTCGACGAGCCGGGACTGGAAGAGCAGGGGATCATCGGCGCTCAGGGCGATCTGCGCCCCATGGCTCATGAGCGTACGCAGAGGGACGTCGTCGGGGCTGTGATAGACGCCCAGGCTCACGTTGGAGGCGGGGCAGACCTCGAGGCTGATGCCAGAGGCGACGATCGCGTCCAGCAGCGCGGGGTCCTCACCGGCGCGTACCCCGTGGCCCAGGCGTGTGGGGCCGAGCGCGGAGACGACCTCGCGCACGTGGTCGGGCCCTAAGAGCTCGCCTCCGTGCGGCATGGAGGCCAGGCCGCCTCGGCGGGCGATGGCGAAGGCCCGCTCCCAGGAGGAGGTCTGCCCGGCGCGCTCATCGTTGGACAGGCCGAAGCCGATCACCTCGCCCGGCTGGTCTCCGGCGTAGCGCACCGCCAGGCGCGCGAGCGTGCGGGCGTCCAGCGGGTGACGCATCCGGGAGGCCGCCACAATGACCGCCACCTCCACCCCGCTCAGGGTCGTGGCCTGCTTGGCGGCGTCGAGGATGATCTCCAGGGCCGGGGTGATCCCGCCGACGAAGGGGGCGTAGCTGGTCGGGTCGACCTGGATCTCCAGGCGGCGCGAGCCCTCGGCGGCGTCATCCAGGGCGGCCTCCAGGACGATGCGGCGCATGACCTCCTCAGTACGCACCAGGGCCCGGGCCGTGTCATAGGCGCGCTGAAAGCGGAACCAGCCGCGCCGGTCAGCGGGCACGCGCAGCGGATCGCCGTCCAGGAAGTTCGAGGGCAGACGCGTGCGCGCGCTGGAGGCCAGCTCAATGAGGGTCTCCAGGCGCATCGACCCCGTGAAGTGCAGGTGCAGGTGCGCCTTGGGCAGGGTGGCGAGGTCTCGCATGGGTGGATTCTTCCACGTGTTCGCACTCCACCGGCAGCCCTCCCACGCGAGGCGGGAGGCACCGAAGTGTCACAATTGGCGACTATTTCCGGCAGGGCTGACAGCCCTGTGACGGGAGGGACGGCGTGGACCAGCGTAGATGGAGGACGCAGGCCCGGCGCCCTCTCCCCGAGCCGATCAAAAAGTCGCCAGAAGTGACAGATCTGTGCCCCTGCACGTCCTCCATCTGGACCACCCAGCGCGTCGTGCGGGGACGGATGGGCTTCCGCTGTTGTCGAACACCCGGGGCCGTTTTGGAGGCGAACCATCAGGTGGGTGGGGCAGACTAACTGCTATGAACCACTCGTCGGCGTCCCAGGAGCCCGAGGAGGTGGCCCTGCTGACGGGGCCGCGTGCCGCGTCCGTGCTCTCCGCCGCCCTCGCCCCGGCCGGCCAGCGTCTGGCCAGCTGGGAGGTCCACTCAGTCCACCATCGCCCCGGAGCGGGGGTGTCGGTGGGGTACACGGCCGTTGTCGTCGCGCCCAACGGGCGTTCCACCACCGAGTACCTGTGCGCCACGACGGCTCGCCTGTCCAACCCGCACGCACCGGGACTGACCCGGGTGGCCCCCACCGGCGGGGACGGCCCCGCGGTCCATGTGTGGCGCCACCCGGCCGACCCCGAGCTTCCCGGCCTGGTGGTGGCCTGCACGCCCTCGCTGCTCTCGGCCCGGATCGGCACGCAGGTCAAGGCCACAATGGTCGCCTACCGTCCCACGCGTCGAGCGGTCGTGCGCGCCACTTTCCCGGATGAGACCACCGCCTACGCCAAAGGTCCTGCGCCCGAGCCAGGCCCCGTCCTTCGCGCAGCGCCACCGCCTGCTGACGGCCTCAGGCGTGCCCGCGCCCGAGGTTCTGCGGGAGGACCCCGACGGGCTCGTGCTGCTGTCCACCGGTCGGGGAGTGGCCCTGTCCGGTCTGCTGTCCCAGGGCATGAGCGTCTCGCGCAGCGAACGCGTCTTCAACGGCCTCATCTCGCTGCTGGATGCCCTGCCGGCAAGCGCCATGCAGCTGCCGGCGCACGCCGCCTGGTCGGAGCGGGCCCGCCACTACGCGCACGCCGCCGCCACGGTCCTGCCCGAGCACGCCGCCCGCGCTCGGGCCGTGGCCGAGGGGGTCGAGCAGCTTATGGCCGCCTCCGACGCCGGTCGGCCGGTCCCTGTTCACGGTGACTTCTACGAGGCCAATGTCCTCATGGAGGGCGAGTCCGTCACCAGCCTGCTCGACGTGGACTCCCTGGGGCCCGGCTACCGGGTTGACGACCTGGCCTGTCTGCTGGGACACGTCAGCGTACTGGACCACCTGGCACCCGCCTCCTACCCGAAGCTGCGTCCCATCCTGGAGACCTGGACCCGCATGGCCGAGCGGCAGGTGGATCCGGTCTCCCTGCGTGCCCGCTGCGCCGGCGTGGTCCTGTCCCTGGTGGCCGGCGCCCGCCGCGAGGACGGCGGTCCGTGGCGCCCCGACGCCGAGGGCCGCCTGGCCCGCGCCGAGACCTGGCTGGCGCAGGGCCGCGAGATCCAGGCCCGCCGCGGCGCCCACTGACACTCCCGCCGGATGCTCGGCTCGAGGCCGTCAGAAGCGGATGAGTGACTTCCTGGAGATGGTGAATCCTCGTCCGGTGATCGTGTTCCAGCAGGTCATCCCCTTGGACTGCGAGGTGCAGGCGTAGTCGGAGAACATCGTGGTCTCCCCGTACTCGAGCGTGTGGAAGGTGTCCCCGGGCTGTCCCAGGTACTCCTCTCCGCAGCGGACCTCGGTGCGACCGGCGAGCGCCACGATGGAGAACTCCCGGTCGGGGCAGTCCTGCATCCCGGAGGAGGCGTAGTTCCTCTCCAGGATCGAGCAACCGACTCCCTCGTTGGAGAGGATGCAGGAGATGTTCTTCGACGGGGTGTCCACGTACTGGTAGGAGTACGTCGTTGTGGACGTGGGAAGGGCGGGGCCGCTGGGGAGTATCGGCCCGGCGGTGGGAGGTGCGGCCTGCTCTGCCGCAGTACCCGCGCTTGAGGAGGGGGCCGCAGTGGCGGCCGAGGCGGATGTCGTATCGGACTGTCGCCCACGGTTCGCCAGCAGCATCCCGCCGAAGACTCCGGCCGCAGCGACGACGAGGATCAGAACGACAACCAGTGCGGTCATCAGCCCAGCATGAGAGCTGGAACGAGGTGCAGGGACGGTCGAGGGACGGTGCCGGTGCCGCCGAGGCTGCTGGGGCGGTGTCGGACATGGGTGGTGCTGTGGTCCCTGGAGCTGAAGCCGTTGCTGGCGCTGCCGACGAGGCTCCCAACGCCATCGTCTGAGGAGGTGTCTCGACGGGGATCGCGGAGTACGTCGAGACGCTGCTGTAGTCCGCGGTTGATGCCGTGGGCAGGCACGCGGTTTCCGCGGTCCTCGGACGATTCGTGTCTGATGCGTCCGTGGCGCTGGTGGGGGACGCGGGTGAGACGCTGGGGAGATCGTTCGCGCCCATCTGGAGGATCCGTTCACGCAGCACCGCGGGGATAGCGGGATTGGCGGCGACGACCGGTCGCAGATCGGGAAATGCCTTGGCGAGGTACTCCAGCACCTCGGGCTCAGTACTGGGGTCGGCGGCACGACGTTCATCGTCGGGAGTGTGGGCGGGCACAATTCGGATGATAGGTCTTTGAAGCATACAGAAGGCCCGTCCGCAACCACATTGGTATCAAACGCCGAGCCGGGCAGGTTTCGCGGCGCCCGACAGACTCTCTGTCGGCTGGCGCGAAACCTGCCCGGCTCGATGACGGAGGCGGAGCCTCAGGCGCTACTCGACCTCGGCCAGCAGCTTCTGGACCCGGCCCACGCCCTCGACCAGGTCGTTGTCGCCCAGCGCGTAGGACAGCCGCACGAAGCCCGAGGGGCCGAATGCCTCACCGGGAACGATGGCGACCTCGGCGTGCTCGAGGATGAGCGCGGCCAGCGTGGCCGAGCTGTCGATCGTGGTGCCGCGCAGCGTGCGCCCCACGAGCCCCTCGATGCTGGGGTAGGCGTAGAAGGCGCCGCGGGGCACGGGCACGGTCAGTCCCTCGATCTGCGAGAGCATCTCCACCATCGTGCGCCGGCGCCGGTCGAAGGCGGTGCGCATCTGCTCGACGGCGGCCAGGTCGCCGCTGACGGCTGCCAGCGCCGCGCGCTGCGAGACGTTGGCGACGTTAGAGGTCAGGTGCGACTGGAAGTTCGTGGCCGCCTTGATGACGTCGCTGGGGGCGATCATCCAGCCCACGCGCCATCCGGTCATGGCGTAGGTCTTGGCCACGCCGTTGAGGACGATCGTCTGCTCAGCCAGCTCGGGAACCAGCTTGACGACGTGCGCGCTCTGGGCGCCGTCGTAGAGGAGGTGCTCGTAGATCTCATCGGTGATGACCCAGATCCCGTGCTCCAGGGCCCACTGGCCGATGGCGGTGAGCTCCTCGGGCGTGTAGACCGAGCCGGTCGGGTTGGACGGCGAACACAGCAGCAGCACCTGGTGCGCTCGGTGCGGGCGGCCTCGAGCTGGTCGACGCTGACCTTGTAGTCCTGGTCGGCCCCGGCGAAGACCTCGACCGTCGTACCTCCGGCGAGGGCGACGGCCTCGGGGTAGGTGGTCCAGTAGGGCGCGGGCAGCAGGACCTCGTCGCCGGGGTCGACGAGTGCGGCGAAGGCCTGGAAGACGGCCTGCTTGCCGCCGTTGGTGACCAGGATGTCGTCGGGGGAGACCTCGTAGCCGGAGTCGCGCAGCGTCTTGGCGGCGATGGCCTCGCGCAGGACTGGCAGTCCCTTGGCGGGGAGTACTTGTGGTTGGCCGGGTCCTTCGCGGCGGCGACGGCGGCCTCAACGATGTAGTCGGGGGTGGGGAAGTCTGGCTCTCCGGCGCCGAAGCCGATGACGGGCGGCCGGCGGCCTTGAGGGCCTTGGCCTTGGCGTCGACGGCCAGGGTGGCGGAGGGGCGATGGCGGACAGTCGGGCGGAAACGCGGTGCGTGGGTGCAGGTGTCACCCGACCATGGTCCCACGACCAGCGACATCCGTGCGTCTGAAACACGTCTGATCCGCTGATGACGACGCCGGAGAACCTCCTAGGCGCCTCCAGGGCTCCTCCGGGGACGTGGCAAGGCGCTGCACCCCGGCCGGCCCCGGCGTGGCGCACCCCACGGCCTGCGGTTACCGCAAAGGCTTCCTCGTATGGCAGACTAGAGCACCGCTGAAGGGCAGTGGCGCAATTGGTAGCGCACCGGTCTCCAAAACCGGCGGTTGTGGGTTCGAGTCCCGCCTGCCCTGCTGAGAACGGCGGATCTGTCGGGAGATCCCGTCGGTTTCGTCTTCTCCCCGCTGTGCGGGAACTGACCTGACCGTCGACCCTGAGGACCCAGATTCATGAGCGAGAGCGCACGCGCTGCGACAGGCAAGTCGGCCACCAAGCGCGGCTTCTTCGGGCGCATCGCCCTGTTCATCCGCCAGGTCATTGACGAGCTGCGCAAGGTCGTCTGGCCCACCATGAACGAGCTGTGGACCTACTTCACGGTAGTGGTCGTCTTCATCATCGCCATCATGGCCTTCACCGGGGTACTGGACTTCGCCTTCAACCGGGCCGTCATGTGGCTCTTCGCCTGACCTCCCGGCCTCTGCGGCCGTACCCTCATTGGGGATGCGCGGTTGCGCCCCTGACCACGTCTACTCCCGACGCCGCTGCTGCTCGCGCGGCCCGTCGCATCCGCTCGTCTCACGCCACTGGAAAGCAGGTACACCATGTCTGAGGATGTCTCCTCGCAGACCACTCCCGACGACGTCGAGGCCCTGACCTCGCTCGCGACCGACGACGCCGGTGACGCCGTCGAGCCGGTTGAGGCCGCCCAGGCCGATGCGACCGACGAGGCCGCCGAGCCGGCCGAGGAGGCGCCCGTCGTCGACCCGCTGGCCGAGTTCCGCCGCCAGATGTCGGCCCTGCCGGGCCAGTGGTACGTGCTGCACACCTACTCCGGCTACGAGCGCCGCGTGGCCGCCGACATCATGGCCCGCGCCGAGAACTTCGAGGTCGAGGACTACATCTTCGACGCCACCGTCCCCATGGAGACGGTCATCGAGATCAAGAACGGTAACAAGAAGAAGGAAGTCTCCCGGGTGCGCATCCCCGGCTACGTGTTCGTGCGCATGGACCTGGATGACCCGGAGACCTCGGACAAGGTGTGGCGCACCATCAAGGACACCCCGGCCGTGACCGGCTTCGTGGGGGACCGCTACAACCCGGTGCCGCTGACCTTCGAGGAGGCCGTCGCCCAGCTCGGTCCCACGCCGGAGGAGATCGCCGCCAAGGAGGCCGCCGCCGCGGAGGCCACGGCCCCCGAGTCCGGCTCCGGCACCCAGATCGCCACCGGCGGACAGGTCTTCGAGGTCGCCTTCGAGGTCGGCGAGTCCGTCATCGTCACCGACGGCCCCTTCGAGTCTCTGCCGGCGACCATCGCCGAGATCCTCCCCGAGACTCAGAAGCTCCAGGTGCTCATCTCCCTGTTCGGCCGCGACACCCCGGCCGAGCTCTCCTTCAACCAGGTCGCCAAGATCTGAGGCGGACCTGAGGGCAGGCCCCGTCAGCCGTTGTGGCCCGACGACGCGGAGCACCGTCGTGGGGCCACAACCGCCTGAGCCGCGCCAGCAGCCACGGCTCAAGAGCCGTGAATCACAGGCGGATCTCCTGTGATACCGCGCACCGGGCTCCCTGCGCGGCCCAGCAGCGGGCTACGATGAGCGCTTGTGTGTGCGCATGCACCCACGGCTGCACGGCAGGCGTGCAGCACATCCGGACAAGTAAGAAGGACCCATTCCTATGGCCCCCAAGAAGAAGGTCGCCGGGCTGATTAAGCTCCAGATCCAGGCCGGCCAGGCCAACCCCGCTCCGCCGATCGGCCCCGCCCTGGGTGCCCACGGCGTCAACATCATGGAGTTCTGCAAGGCGTACAACGCGGCGACCGAGTCGCAGCGCGGCAACGTCATCCCCGTGGAGATCACCGTCTACGAGGACCGCTCCTTCACCTTCATCACCAAGACCCCGCCGGCCGCCGAGCTCATCAAGAAGGCCGCGGGCGTCCCCAAGGGATCCGCCACCCCCCACACCGTGAAGGTGGCCTCCCTGACCCAGGCTCAGGTGCGTGAGATCGCCGAGTCCAAGATGCCCGACCTCAACGCCAACGACATCGAGGCCGCCGCCAAGATCATCGCCGGCACCGCCCGCTCCATGGGCATCACCGTCGAGGCCTGAGGCACTCGCCGGCTCACCGGCTCTCTCAACTCAATCCCCATACGAAACCGTGGAAGGGCCTCGCGCGGCCCGAACACCACGACTGCAAGGAGAAGCAGATGACCAAGCGCTCCAAGGCCTACCGCGCCGCGGCTGAGAAGATCCAGTCCGGAGTCCTCTACACCCCGGCCGAGGCCGTTCACCTGGCCAAGTCCACCTCGATCACCAAGTTCGACGCCACCGTGGACGTCGTCTTCCGCCTGGGGGTCGACCCCCGCAAGGCGGACCAGATGGTCCGCGGCACCGTGTCCCTGCCGCACGGTACCGGTAAGACCGCCCGCGTCGTCGTCTTCGCCCAGGGTGAGCGCGCCGAGCAGGCCCTCGCCGCCGGCGCGGACGAGGTCGGTGGCGACGAGCTCATCGAGAAGGTCGCCAAGGGCTACACGGACTTCGACGCCGCCGTGGCCACCCCGGACCTCATGGGCAAGGTCGGCCGCCTGGGCCGCGTCCTGGGCCCCCGTGGCCTCATGCCCAACCCCCGCACCGGCACCGTGACGATGGACGTGGCCAAGGCCGTCTCCGACATCAAGGGCGGCCGTATCGAGTTCCGCGTGGATCGCGCCTCCAACCTCCACTTCATCATCGGCAAGGCATCCTTCACCGAGGAGCAGCTGACGGAGAACTTCCAGGCCGCCCTGGAGGAGATCCTGCGCCTCAAGCCCTCGACCTCGAAGGGCCGCTACATCCTCAAGGCCACCATGACCACCACCATGGGCCCCGGCATCCCGATGGATGTCACCAAGGCCTGAGGCTCTTTTCTTCACGACGGCGTCGGCCGCCTCCCCAGGCGGGAGGCGGCCGACGCCGTTCTTCGCCGTGTGCGGGGTTTCTTGCTGTCGGGGTCTGCCTGGGGACTGCACGAGCCCTCCACGGGGGCATCTGCCCATGGTCCGTGGGGTGCCGCGCTGACTACGGTGAAGGTGTCGGTGGCGCACCGGATGGGGGAAGGGAGAATCCGGTTGTCCCCGTCCTTGTCTCTCCCTCTCGCAAGGACGGGGACGACCTCTCCGCCTTGAAGGAGGTCCGGATGGGCTTCAGTATCGGAACCGGCTACCTCGCGGAATTTGCAGTACAGTGGAACTCGATTGAGCTAGCCTGGTGTCATTTTCGACGTCGAATGATCCATCCTATAGTAGTTCCGAACAATGAGGTCAGGAGTCCGAGCGCTATGACTTCGGAAACATATAGTTCGCGGTTGGGTATTCCGTAGGGGATCATGAAAGTCGATCCGATGCACAGAAGTGACGGGACGAGGAAAGAAAATGCGCAGCATGTCATGAATCTCTTGACCCACCAACGAGGGATGAGGAAGGTGCTGAAGAGCGCAGTGCTCGAAGGTACCATAAGTGCGAGAATGCCGGCACCAGTCACTCCTATGGATTTTATGATGGAGTCGTGTAGGATTGAAAGACCTAGACATGACAAAAGGAAGTATCCGGCACTTAGTGTCCAGGTCAGCAATAGGGTGGGATACGGACTTCGTTTTTGTGGTGTGCTGTGAGTGTCAATCATGGTTAACCTCGATTCCGGATGCAAACGTCTTCAAAGGCTCTTCCGTGATCCTGGGACCCGTCAGGCTGATGATCGCAAGTTCCGGTTGTCCGTAAAGTCTCGACGTCGCATAGCATCCTCTCTGTTGTGTGCGCTCCGCTGAGGTGCGGTCTCCAGTTCGTGGACAACCTCGCCTCCTTTGCTTCTTCAGCTGTTCTTGATGGGGATGTCGGTGAGGCGGTAGGCGTAGTCGGAGATTTCTTTCCTGGGCGCTGCGTGGTCGAGGGTGACGGTGTCGCCGCCGGGGTCGGGCCAGACGACGCAGACGGTGATGGTGCCGGCCTTGATGGAGGGGATGAGCCCGAGCTCCGTGAGGGGGACGTGGGCCTTGAACTCCGCATCGAGGTAGTCGGCGGGGTAGATACGCTCGTTCCCGGCCAGAAGAGTCAGTCCGTCGGCGGCGAACTCGGTAATCCCGGCACTCGCGTCCTCTCCTCGAGAGTTGAGGTGGTACATCTCCTTGTCTTCGAGCCACTGGTCGAAGTTGTGAATGGAGTCCTTTGTGGCGCGGGTGGTGGTCTGAACCTGTCCGAGGAGGTAGCCGCCTTTGCGGGTGACGTGGTCGAGGGTGATTGTGACCTGATCCTTGCTGCCGTCGACGGTAACTGTCACTCCGTCGGGTCCCTTGGCGACGGGGCCCTTGGCCTTTGGGCAGGGTTCCGGTGGACGGGGCTGCTTTCTGTGCGGTGGTGCCGCCGGTGGGGGTCAGGGTGATCTCGACGCGTCGGTTAGCGGCTCGGGCCTGGTCGGTGGTGTCCTTGATCTTGGGCTCGGACTCGCCTTTGCCCGATACGCTGGTCTTCCACTTGTCGAGCTTGGTGAGCTGGTCGAGCCTGGTCTTGACGGCGTTGGCTCGTTTCTCGGAGAGGGTCTGGTTGTAGGCGTCGTCCTGGATGTCGTCGGTGTGACCCACAATCGTCAGGGTCCCGCCGTCGGGGTACTGGCTGAGCTTGCCGGCGACGGTCTGGAGCTGGGCGTCAGCTTTGTGGTGTCAGGTCGGCGGAGTCGGAGGCGAAGGTGACGTCTGATGCGAGGGTGATGGTGACCTTCTGGTTGTCGGCCAGGGTGCTGGTGGAGTTATCCAGGGCTCGCGCGAAGCGCTCAATGGTCACTGGGGCTTCCAGCGCCTCGTGGGGTTTGGCCTTGTCTCGGGAGTAGCCGATGGTGGCGACACTGTCGAAGGCCTTGTCCATGCCTGCAAGGTCGACGCCGGAGGCGGTAGGGGCGTCCTTGTCCACGACGTCGACAGTGACGAAGCCGGCCTGGGGAACGAAGACAGTGACCTGCTTGGCATCCACCGGTCCGAAGAGCACGAAGCAGCTGGTGGACTCGTCCGGCTTGAGCGCCAGCTTGTTGTAGTTGTCCTTGACCTTGTTCTCCACGCCGGTGGTGGCCACCCACACCCGGTTCGTGGACAGATCCAGCAGACGCACCCCGGTGGCACCCCAGTCGAAGGGCGAGAGTCGATTGCTGCTGGGGCGCGACAGTGGTCGGGTCGCCTCGAAGGTGTCGGTGTACTCATTGCCTGAGGAGTACACGACCTGCGCGATGTCCTTGACTGCGGGGTCGTCCTTGGCTCGCGTCAGTCTCAGGGCCAGGACGGTGGTCCTCTCGTCGCGGCGCACCAGTGGTGAGACCTGGATCCCCAGGTGGTGACCCATGACGTGGGCGTCGAGCTCCTGCCATCCCTGCGGCGCACCTGACGCCGCAGGCACGGCCGTCCCTGACGCCCTACCTCCCGACGCCGAGGCCGAGCCGGCCTGACGCTTCGACTGCCAGGGAAGCTTGCACCCGGCCAGCAGCGGCACGCCCGCGCCAGTCAGGATCGCTCCAGACAGAAACACACGACGACGCATTGGGGTGGTCCCTTCAGCTGTTCTTGATGGGGATGTCGGTGAGGCGGTAGGCGGTGTTGGGGGTTGAGTACTTGCCCTCGGGGTGGTCGAGGGTGATGGTGTTGCCGCCGGGGTCGGGCCAGACGATGCAGATGGTGGTGGTGCCGGTCTTGAGGTGGTCGCTGAGGTTGAGCTCGGTCAGGGGGAGGTGGTGGTCGACGTCGGCGTCGTTGTAGTCGGCGGGGAAGATGCGTTCGCCGTTGCTCAGGAGGGTCAGGCCGTCGCTGGCGTAGAAGGTTGACAGGGCGCCGGATTCGGAGCGTTGGTTGGTCAGGGCGGTTTCGGGGTCGTCGAGCAGGGGGTGCAGTGGTGCGCCGGTGGAGCCGTTCTTGACGGTGCAGGTGACGGTGCCCAGGAGGTAGCCGCCTTTGCGGGTGACGTGGTCGAGGGTGATGGTGACCTCTCCGCTGGTGTCACCGCTCTTGGTGGTGAGGGTGACGCCCTCAGAGCCTTTTGGCGACGGGGCCCTTCGGGTCGGGCAGCTTACCGCTGCCGTTGCCGCTGCCGTTGCTGGGGGCGGGGGCTGTGCTGCTGCTGTTGGGGGTGGGGGTGTTCTTGGGGGTGGTGCCGCCGGTGGGGGTCAGGGTGATCTCGACGCGTCGGTTGGCGGCGCGGGCCTGGTCGGTGGTGTCCTTGATCTTGGGCTGGGACTCGCCTTTGCCCGATACGCTGGTCTTCCACTTGTCGAGGCTGGTGAGCTGTTCGAGGCGGGTCTTGACGGCGTTGGCGCGTTTCTCGGACAGGGCCTGGTTGTAGGCGTCGTCCTGGATGTCGTCGGTGTGGCCCACGATGGTGAGTGTGCCGCCGTCGGGGTGCTGGTTCAGCTGGGTGGCGACGGTCTGGAGCTGGGCCTGGGCTCCGGGGGCCAGATCGGCGGAGTCGGAGGCGAAGGTGACGTCTGATGCGAGGGTGACGGTGATGTCCTTGCCTCCGGCGTGGGTGCTGGTGGAGTCGTCCAGGGCCCGGGTGTAGCGCTCGATGGCGACGGGGTCGGCGAGCTTGGGGACGGTGTGGGAGGACTGCTTGAGTGCGGCCTGGGCGATGGACAGGTCGATCTTGGCTTTCTTGGCGTCGTTGGCGTCCAGGACGGAGACGGTGGTGAAGCCGGCCATGGGGACCATGACGGTGACGGTGTCGGTGTCGACCTTGCCGAAGGACAGGTAGGAGGTCATGTCCTCGCCGGGGGCGAGCTCGAGGAACAGTCCGCTGCCGTCGGTGGCGCTCCATACGCGCCCCGAGGCGGTGTCGAGCAGCTTGACCAGGGAGGTTCCGGTACCAGGGCGGGAGATTGACGGTACGCCCAGGTAGTTGGAGATGTTGAGCTTGTCGTCCCTGGAGGTGGAGGCATGGGCGTTGACGGCGTCGATGGAGGCGTCGTCGGATGCGCGGGTGAGCTTCACGGCGATGTACGAGGTCTTGTCGTCCTGGCGGACGACGGGGGAGACCTCCACGCTCACCTTGTGGCCCATGACGTGACCGTCGAGCTTCTGCCACTCGGTGCTCCCCGCCTTAGCCGCGCCGGCCGAGGCAGAACCCCCGGCTGAGGCTGTGGAGCCCGACGGGGAGGCCGCCCCTGCCTTGTCCTTCGATGCTCCCGGCAGGTCACAGCCCGCAAGCACCGGCAACCCGAGTCCCGCCAGAGCCGAGAGCGCCACAAAAGACCGACGAGACGGCGCCGAAGGAACACACGAAGAACCAGACGATACGGGAAACACAAGAACTCCTTCATGGGGCCGCTGAAATTTCTCAACGATCGAGAGTAATCATAACGTAATCATCCCAGCAAGAGGGGCTCCCCGGGTACTCCCCATCGCTCCCCGGGTACTCCCCATTGCTGCATGGGGAGTATATGAGTCCCCTGGGGTCACCGTAGAGCACCGGGTACTGCACGTATTTCCCCGTGGGAGTCTCCCCATTTATCGAATGATGGGTGCTGCATAGAGTCTCGGTATTCCTCAGGTCAACGTGGTCTGATCGAGAGCAACGGAGGTTCCATCATGATGACTGCTTCGAAGCGAATCATGGCTGCCATGAGCGCCATTGGTGTGGCGGCAACCCTGGCGTCCTGCCAGCTGCCAGGAGGCTCCTCGGGTGAGAAAGGAGCGTCGACCTCGACCTCGACGTCGGCGTCAGCGCCGAAGTCGGCGCAGTCCGGGGGTGATAGCAATAGCGGCCAGGGCGCGGCCATTGAGTCGCACACCAGCAGCATTGACAGCAAGCCTGCAACCGTCTCCCTGAACTCCGTCTCCGCCACGGGGACGACGGTCACCGTCATGTTCTCCGTGACGAATGACGACAAGAGCAATGATATGTACGTCACCGACTACTTCTCGGATGGGGACGACTCGATTCCGCAGCCCAGCGGAAAGGCGACACCGGGAGGAAGTAAGAACAACGTCGATGGACTCACGCTCATTGAGCCGTCCTCCTCGAACATCTATCGAGTCTCCTACGACTCCCAAGGCGGCTGTCTGTGCTCCGGTGACCTCAACGAGTTCGTCAAGCCCGGTCAGACGATCGCACTCCAGGCGACCTTCACCGGCGTTCCCGCGGACACGAAGACCGTCAGTGTCACCATTCCTAATGGTGGAACCTTCAGTAACGTGGCGGTGTCACGATGAAGCGGCGGACTCTTCCTGCATCACGAGCGAGGGGTGCGGGGCTACGACATCGTACGAGGCTCATCGCTGCGATTGCCGGTGCGAGCGCATTGGCCTGGTCGACTGCGGCGGGGGCTGCCGCGTTACCGGCTGATCCCCATGCCGGCCGCCCAGTGGCGGTTCCGGCGAAGAACGCTACGCCGGATCCAGCACCGACCATTGTGTCGCCGGAAAGTGCCGGTCCGGGTGACTCCCGGCGGGTTCAGCCCCTGGATCGCCGTGTGGTCCCGGTGTCGCGTTCGAGCAGTTCGGACAGCGCGGTCACCTACTCCTCGGACGGCCAGACCACGGTGGCCTCACTATCCGGAGACGTCACCTTCGACGTCGACCTCGGCCCCTGACCGACCGCGCCAAGCAGGTGCTCGACGAGATCGTCAAGCGCTGGAACGGCAAGCCGCCCGGCCACGGTCACCGTGGTGGGGCACACGGATTCCGTCGCCGACGACGCTCACAACCAGACGCTCTCCGAGCAGCGGGCCAAGGCCGTCGCCGACTACCTGATCTCCAAGGTCCCCTCCCTGAACGTCCAGTCCTCTGGCAGGGGAGAGCGAGCCCGTGGCCTCCGAGACCAACGCGGACGGCAGCGTCAATGAGGCAGGCAAGGCCGCCAACCGCCACGTCGATGTGCGCTGGGGGTGAGGGGTGGGCGCCCGCCTCAGCGCAGCTCGATCCACTGGCCCAGAGTCGAGATCTGATCGCTGGTGATCTTCTCTCCTGAGAAGTCCACGAGACAGATCGTCGACTCCCGGCTGATAGCCCAGAGGGAGCCCGGCTTTTGGTAAGGCCATGTGAACTGGTACTGCTGCTGCACCAGGATGACGGAGCCGTTGGTGACAGCGGTCCGAGAGCCAACGGGCTGGTAGCCGCGAGTGACGGCCCGTGCGGCGTTCATGGCGAGGTCAAGGGCGTCGTAGCCGTCCTTCGCTTTCACGGACTGGGCCGTCATGAGGACGGCCGACTTGTCTGACGGGTCGGTCCACTTGGTGCCCCAGATGCTGGACTGCGCCACTGACCGATCCCAGCCCTTGGGAACCGCGAGAAGCAGGTCGCCGTCCTCAAGACGGTCCCAGTCCCCTTTCGGGCCCGGGTGCTTGGCGAAGGAGCAACCGCTAAGAAGTGTTGCGGCTGTGGCCGTTGAGGCTGCCAGCAGGGCACGTCGTCGTTGGATGATCATTGTTGCTGCCTCGTCAGGGTCAGAGAGTTCTCGATGCCGTTGCGCAGCCCGTCATCCAGGGTGGTGCTCAGAAGAGTGACGACGCCAGTTCCGACTTCTGACGCAAGCAGCCAGGTCCACCCCAGCCAGGATGTTGTAGGACCCCAGGAAAAGGCGACTCGCTCAGTGGCGGGCTTGTCCCCGCTGGCCTCCCAGGAGACCCTGCCGATCTCCGAGTAGTTCTCAAAGAGGTAGGAGCTCGTGAGATTGACGGTCTGCCTGACGCCGTCGGCGGTGGTGGTCGCGTCAATGCCGGAGAGCAGGACCCGCTGCTCGAAACTGGTGTCGTTGGTCTGCAGGTCGTAGGAGACGGCATACGGGGGCCACCCGCTGCGCCGGGTGGGGCCCTTGAGAGATGACAGCAGACTGAGAGAGATACCGGAGAAGTTCATGCTCGTCCAGTCCTGGGGAGCATCCTGCGGACTCTTGGACGGGGCTTGCGGCTGCTTCACGTCCTCGACTGAGGTCATTCCTGAAACAGGGGTTTTCTCTGGAGACTTGCTGCATGAGGCGACTGCGGTCAGGGAGGCGATGCCGCCGGCGGCCATGAGGAGGCGGCGCTTCATGAGGCGCTCACCGCCACTGACGTGAGGACGGATGACATGCGGTTCAGACTCTCCTTGTTCTTGGGGTCCGCGAAGACGTAGACGCCGTAGCTCTCTCCGCCTGGGCCGTCGACGATGATCCCCGCGCAGGTGATGGGAACCTCGGAGGTCTTACGGTCCTGCAGCCATGGCGGGATCGCCGTGGTCTGCCAGTCCAGACGGTTCGCGCCGGATCCGCCGGGGACGTCGACGGGGGTGACCTTCGGCTGGATGGACTGAGCGGTCAGCGCCTGCTGCTCTGCGGTCAGGATGCTTGCCGCGGGCTTGGCGCCGGCCGCGTAGTACTCGACAGCAACCGTGAGAGGAATGCCGCCTCTGCTGTCGTAGTAGATCTGCTGCATACCGTCGTCGTAGGTCGTGGTGGTGCCGGTGACGGCGTCCCCAGGTACCTGGATGACGAGGTTCCCAGTGGGCAGCAGAGTCATCATGCCGTCCGACGCCGCCGCACTGGAGTCATTCGACGTCGATGGCTGAGATGCGGATGCTGCAGCCGAGGCGGTGCTGGAGTCCGAGGCGCCGCTGTGGCCGCAGGCGCACAGGGCGAGTGCGGCCATCGCTGCCGCCGCAGCTCTTACAGGAGTCTTCATACGCTGTCCTTGCGTTGTCGTCAGGCGTCCACAAGAGGAACCGGCTAATGGGCCTGACTCGCCAGCTGCTTACGGTCCTTCGTGAGCTTGTCGGTGCTCCAGCTTCCGGAGAGGGCGTCGAATCCGCCGTTATCGGTGATCGCCGTGCCGTTGACAACGAGCTGCTTGGTGCTCGCCTTGGCAGCCAGGACGGCGGCGAATGTGCCACTGGCAGAGGAGCCCTGCGGATCCCCCACGGACAATGAGGCTGCGGGGATATTGACGGTGCCCGATGAGAGCAGGACGGTTGAGGTGTAGTCGTTAGCGAGATCGCGATCCGATCCACTGAGTGTTGAGACGTCAAGTGTCGTGGTGACCACCGTCGTGACTGCCGTGCCCGCGGGGACTCCGGAGATGCCGCCGTTAGCAGATCCCTCGGTGACATGGGTGAAGGTCATCTTGTCGAGGTCACCGCCGGTGTCATAGGAGAGAGCAAGGTTTCCCAGGCTGATGCGCTGCCCCTTCGGGGGAGAGACGATACCGAAGCTGTTCCATGCCGAGTCGACTTCCTGGCTGTGCTCCGGGACCGGGACGTCGGCCTTGTAGGAGAGCGTATGGCTGACGGCGCCGGTTCCATCGGGTTCAGCGGAGGTTGCTCGCCGGTAGGTGACATCGCCGCTGATGGTCAGAACCGGATACGTGACCGAGGACTGGGGTGCCGCCGTGGTGCCGGGGGTTTTACCCGACGCCGTTGTGCCGACTGTTAGCCGGCTGGGTGACGACTCGAGCGTGGAGTCGGGTTGAGATGCCGCAGAAGGGTGAGAATGCTTGGCCCGACCGGCTCCCGTGTTCTCCGCCTGCTTGGTGACTTCCGGGGATGAGGGAGATGGGCAGGAGCGCTGGTTGGCGCACTGAGACGTTGCTCGCTTGGCCCTCGCGCCGGTGACCTGCGTGGTCACTGGGTTGGTCCCGGAACCTTCCGCGCTGTATCCGCTGGTCAGTGACCGTGTGGTACTGGCGGCCTGCTTCGCCCCTGAGTCTGGGCTGCGACAGCGGGCTGAATGGCGCTGGCTGAGATACCGACGAAGAGTGTGAGGACGACTGTCCTTGCCAGCCGGGCAAACTGGGAACGGCAGCGCACGGAGTGCGTCCTTTCGATGAGGCGACAGATGCAGAGCGGTGTCGTCGGGGTCGATACCGTTATCTGACTGAGACTCTACGGACAGATATGCGCCAGCGCCAACGTATGTCGAGGTCGGTCAGTGTCAGGTGGGGCATGGCGTCTTCGAGACGAAGCCCCTGCTCGGGAGCCTAGAGCTCAGGCTGAGGCCAGCCGGGTGGAGACCTTGGCTCCTGACTGGTGACACCTTGGTGGGTTGTGGGTGCGCTGGTGTGAGTTTTCGTTGGTATTACGGTGTTGGGGGTCTGGTGGTGGGGCACTAAGAGCCCGTATGGTGTGCTGGTGTGAGCCCGTTTGTGCGTAAGGTCAGGACCGCTTCGGGAGCCACGGCGGTGCAGATCGTGTCCAAGTCCGGTGGTGTGCGTCGGATTGTGGAGCACCTGGGCTCAGCCCACGACGAGACCGAGGTGGCGGCCCTGCTGGAGGTCGGGCGGCAGAAGATCGCCTCCTGGCAGGGCCAGGGGATGCTGGACCTGGAGTCCCTGGACCCAGCGCCTGGACGAACCGGCCTGGTAGGCGCAACGGTGGTCTCCAAGCGCTCGCCCTGCTGTGGGACGTTCTGCACGGGGCCTACACCCGTCTGGGGCTGGGAGACGCTACTGGAGGTGATCGGGCCTTTGAGCAGATGGTTCTGGCGCACTTGATCGAGCCGACCTCCAAGGCCCAGGTCCCCCGCGTGCTGGGTGATCTGGGCCTGGAGTCAGTCAGTGCGCGGACCTTGCTCCGCTCCCTGGGACGCTGCGGGCAGCGGGGCTACCGCGAGGCGATCTGTCAGGCCCTGTTTGATCACGTCACCGCCAGTGGGGGTCTGGCCCTGTGCCTGCAGGCGTCACCACCTTGTACTTCGAGGCCGAGCGTGAGGATGATCTGAGGCGGGTGGGTTATTCCAAGGAGCGTAGGGTCGACCCTCAGGTCATCGTGGGCCTGCTGGTTGACCGGGCCGGTTTTCCTCTCCAGGTCGGCTGCTGGGAGGGCAACAAGGCCGAGGCCTCCACGACAGTTCCTATCGTGGAGGCCTTCCAGGCCGCCCACGGCATCGAGGAGCTTGTGGTGGTCGCCGACGCCGGCATGCTCTCGGCGGCCAACCTGGCGGCGTTGGATGAGGCGAGGCTGCGGTTCATCGTCGGCGCCCGCACCACCCGGGCCCCGGGGGGATCTGGAAGCCCATTTCCGCTGGGAAGGTGACACCTTCACCGATGGGCAGGTCATCGACACCATCACCCCCAAAAGAGGCTTGAACACCGAGCGGGACAAGAGCCGCAAGGCCGAGCCGGTGTGGGACCCGCACACTCACCCGGGCTCATGGAGGGCCATCTGGGTCTACTCCAAGAAGCGTGCGGCCCGGGACAACCAGACCCTGACCGCTCAGGCCAACCGGGCCCGGGCCGTCATCGCCGTTGAGAAGCGTCCCAAGGGTACGCGTTTTGTCACCGTCCACGCCGGTGACGCCACCTTGGATGAGGCGTCCATCGCCAGGGCCAGGTCCCTGGTGGGTCTCAAGGGCTACGTCACCAACATCCCTGCACTCTTGATGGATGCTGGTGAGGTCGTCTCCTCCTACCACGAGCTGTGGCACGCCCGGGCAGTCCTTTCGGATGAGCAAGCACGACCTGAGGGCCCGCCCCGTCTTCCACCACACCCGAGACGCCATCGAGGCTCACCTGACCGTGGTGATGGCCTCCCTGGCCGTAGCCCGCTACCTCCAGGAGGCCACCTGGATCAGCATCGCCAGGATCGTGCGCGAGCTACGCGGCCTGCAGGAGGTCACCATCAACCTCAACGGCCACCGAATCACCGCTCAGCCCCAGCTCACCCAAACCGCAACCAGCATCCTCAAATCCCTACAGACCACAGGGCACTAAGGCGTCATGAGTCAGGTCATACTCACATAGATCCCAGGAATAATCCTCTATGAAGCACTCGGAGACGGCTCGCCATTTCTGAACGATGGTTCGTTAGGGCACTGAACAGCGATGAGTGCTGAGGAACTTGTATCGCCAGACCCATTGCCTGGACGGCGGGGATGCGATTCAAGAACAGTCACAGTGCAGTCAGAAACTTCTCGAGAGGATCCTACCGGTATGTTCGAACTAATAGCCTCTTCATCGTTTCTAACAAAAGAAATCCAAACATTCTTTGAGTTAACGGAAGTTACAACTAAACTCCAATTCCCTCCATTACTAGGCTTATTCTCGATAAAATTTGATGCTTGGCTGCGGAGTGATTCTACATCCGGAGATAAAGTTGGCGTTCCTTCAGTTAGGGGCCTCTGAAACAACAAATACGAAACGAGGATAACCGTGATTACTAAGGCTGCAAGAGAGAATGCGATCACTTTCTTTGGCTTTTTCATCGAGCGTCTCCGTGATGTGAAATGACTTCTTGAAACGAATGTCAGGCTTACGATTCTACTCCAATTAAACTAAGGGGTCAACAACATAGCAATTTGCCCCGACCTAAGTCATACATAGTTACCTCCTGCGCCAGGAGGGTAATTTGCAGTCACGGCAACCGCTTGTGTTAGTCCAGGTTGAAGGCCATCTGTCACGTCCCGCAAATAACCTCCTAACCATTCATCAGATGCCCACAGGTACATCAAATTAACCACCGCTAGCCTTCTTTTCTTAGCACAGATTTAATCGGTTCAATATTTACGAAAAGTGTGAAATGTGAAAATGCCAGAACCTTTTCTTTGTCTAAGTCTTTTTCATGTTCGGTTCGACTTAACGTGTGCGAATGCAAGGTTGCGTGTCATTTTGTGGAATTGAAAGAAAACTCTCTAAAATGACTTTTAAAGTCTTCAAATCTCAACGTTATTGGAGCATACCCTTGACCCCAAGGGTTAACTAAAGTCACTTTATCGTCCGAATCGTCGTTGGGGTCACCTAGATCAACCGACTTCACGCTATAGGCATGATTATAGTGGAGAGGGTCACCTAGGGTTTTCCCATTTGCGTCCTGCGCATTTGGCCTATATAATGGGTCAGGATAGGAATTCGGGTCATCTTCCTCCCAGGGCAACCTCCGAGGTTTATCTTTAGAATCTACGGCCACTGCCTCACCATTGTCGAGAGAATTTTTCAAGTCCTTGGCGGAGAAGTCGTTTTTCTTTGTAGACTTTTGTCCCGTTATCACTTCCATTCCGTGTGAAGTCCAGTTACCTTCTATGGCACCATAGGAACCTTCATATGATGCGAGGGCTTTTTCCATTATGCTGGGCCATAGTTCTTTTCTGTCTGTTGATCTAGCGAATGCTGGTCCTCTTTCGTTCTCCACTTGATCCCCTGTAACTGTTAAATACACCGGCTTGCCGTCATGGTAGAGACGTACAGTGTATGTACCGTTTCCGTTGTCGGTAATGGCTTCTTCAATGATTCTTGGGTTGGATCGTGCCACAGCCTGAAGAGAGGCAATATACCAACAGTCCCCAAGTGCGCCTTGACTAACGTCATCAGGGTTAACTCCATTGACAACCGGTTTAGCATTTGGGTCAACTTCCTTATATTCACGATTGTTCTGTTTTGTGTTGTCATTGGCTGCGTCGCCACCGACATTATCGTATTTAGGCTGAATGTCTTTGGTAATTCCAGCAAGTCGACGCACTGTTTCTGGTGAGGCGTCTTTTAGAATTCTCGTCCACATTTGCTGGCGGTGCTGAACGTCCCAGCCACTCCATCCAAAGAACCAAGGTCTTTCTAGTAGTTTTACCCACCGCTTTAACTCATCATCTGACATATTTGATTACGGAATCAACTTCAGCCCCATTGAGCCCATTGAATGCACGTTCTATTTTTTCTAGGTCGCCAGTGCTTACCCCGTACCAGCCACCATTTATCCCTTCTCGGATTTGTTTCAATGAGTTATTCACTTTAGCCTGGTCGACGTTTTCATTTGACTTCGCTGGGGTGGTGTTCGATTTGCTATGCTGAGAATCTGCTTGCTCGCTCCGGTTTTGAGCTCTGCTGTTAGTGTTAGAGGCGTCGCTGCCGCTCCCGTTGGAAGGCCTTCCAACGCTAACTGGCTTCACGTCGCTGCGGCAACTTGCTGTCGGAGAGTTGGAAATCGCCGATTCGATCGTACACAGAAAATTATCAGCGAGCGGGGTGAAACTAACCGTTAGGATCGCCGAAACTATTGCTGCCGCCACAAGATATGCCCCGGCATGCTCTACTGTTGTTATGCCGGTCTGGTCAGACCCCAGATTTGAACTACATACATTCAGGGTGCGTCTGAGATGTGTGATTCTGAGGGGCTGAATGTGAAACATGGTTTGATTATCGCCATATGGTGCAGTTCGATGTTAGGGCGTTTGCCCCCTACTCGTGCCCCAATATTGATCTCTCACAGGCCGGCTGAGACCTGAGGTCGCTCATTTGGCATTGTGGTGGATGTCGTTGAGGGCTTGGGCGAGGTCAGGGTTGGGCCAGGGGCCCCTATGTGGCGTGCCAAGCGGCTGTGGGTAGATGTGTTGATGGTTGTGGGTTGTAGAGGCTGTTGTTGCGGATCATGGCGTGCAGGGTCAGGATACGGTGGTGGGCCAGGGCGAGGACGGCCTGGTTGTGACGTTTCCCTTGTTGGTGTTTGCGCTGGTAGTAGGACCGGGAGACGGGGCCGGAGCCAGGGAGGCGAAGGAGGACAGGAACATTGTCAAGCCTCGGGTTTTGTGGAGGCTGGTTTATCTGGTGCGGGTGGTTGCCGGTTGTGATTGTTCCCGGCTGTTCTGGCTGATGTCGGGGACCCAGGCGGCTGCGTGGTCGACGGGGGTTCGCATCCCGATGGCGGAGTGAGGGCGAATGGTGCCCGCCCAGTGGACCACTCGGCGGTGGCGACCTCAACGGCGTCGATGTCCTGCCAGGGTCCCTGGTTACGGATGAGCTCGGCCTTGTACAGCGAGTTGAGTGCCTTGGTCACAGCAAAGCAGAAAGGAGTCGCCCTTGGAACCCACTGAGGTGACGGCATCACACTCTTATAGGGCCTGCCCGTAGTGGAAGGCTCGGTACTGCACGCCGCGGTCGAAGTGGTGCACCAGGCCCGTCAGGTCGGCCCCCTGACGTTTCTGCTGTCAGGATGTCATTTTCAGGGCGTCTAGGGCCAGGTCGGTGTACAGGCCGGTGGAGGTCTGCCAGCCGATGATCCTCCGGGAGTACGCGTGGGTCACGAAAGCCACATAGACCCACCCGGAGAAGGCGCGTACATAGGAGGGGGTACCTCCCGCTTGCGGGGGAATGTCGGCGACCCACAGCTCATCGGGAGCAAACGCCTCGAAGTGGCGCCCGACAAGGTCGGCCGTGCACCGCTCTCGCGGCGCGCTGCGCGTGGTGCGCAGGGACTTGGCGCGTCTGACGCCGCACAGGCCCAGATCGCCCATGAGGCGCACGGGCGGTACAGCGGGCCACGTGACCGACACCGTGACGCTCGGCGCTCTCAGGGCGGCCCCGCATCACGTGCATCGTGCGGTCCCCCAGCACCGAGTAGCTGGTTCTTGTGGACCTTGGATATCTCCGCCTTGAGGGTCTCGTCGGATATCTCCGCCTTGAGGGTCTCGTCGCGCAGGCTCCTGGCGCTAGGAGGCCGGCTACGGCGGGCGTGAGTCACGTGCTTCGGGGCGATCTTGACTCCGGTGCCAGTGAGCACCTTGCAGACCGGCCAGGCCCCAAACTCCTCCTTCTTGGTCTCGATGTACCGGCAGATCAGCGGGACGGGCGCTCACACTCCGCAGCGACAGACAAGCCGACCGTGCTCTTCAGGATCGCGTTGGCTCTTCACAGCTCTCGGATCTCTTTCTCAAGCTCCTTGATCCGCTGCGCCTGGTCAGTGGTGGTTCCCGGCCTCAGACCACCATCGACCTGGGCCTTCTTGACCCAGGTGCGCAGAGCCTCGGGGTGGACACCCAGCTCCTCGCCGATCCTGCGGATCGCACCCTTGGCCCGCGCCGGCTCAGCCAACGCCTCCAACGCCATCCTCGTAGCTCGCTCGCGCAGCCCATCGGGATACTTCCTTAAGTCCCATGACAGTGATCCATCCATGTCATCACTGCCCCCATCAAACACAGGGCGATTCACAGTATGTGTCAGGTTTTGAAGCCATGTGGTTAGGCCGAGACGAGGCGGGTGGAGACCTTGGCCTTCTTGCTCATCCCCGCAGGTACCTTGAAGGGAGCCGGCTTGGCACCGGCTTGAGGGGCCTGCTTGGCCCCCCTTCTTCTGATCTGGGCTCTTGGCCTGGGGACGCCTGGTGACGCACTTTCCGTTGATCTCGAAACCGACCTGGCCACCGCTCAGGCACGCACCGTCCTCAAGCTCGATCTTCGCGGTCGAGGTTGCAGTGAGTCGTTGGTTAGTGCCGGTGACGGCGGACTTCGTGCGGACGGATACGGTGACAGTGCCGCGTGCTGTGTCTACGGAGTACGCAGTGAGCGTGGCTCCGTCCAGCGAGGCATAGCGTTCCGCTGCTCGTTTGGCTCCGGACCGGCGAAAGATCCCAGTCCCCGGCCGGCATTGCTCCAGAGACCGTCCTCACTGGTGGCATCCACGGCGTTCCCGTAGGTCGACTCAATGGAATCGGCCCAGGCTCGTGCTGCTGCCAAAGCAGCTGCGTCGGCTGCGTTACTGGCATCCCGACGGTGCAGGATGGCGTCTCCGAGGCCAGTCATGAGCCCCAGCGCCACGAGTGCGACGAGTGCAGCGGCGACGCTGAGGTAGGGCAGGATGCTGCCGCGTTCGGTGGTCGCCGGTCCGAATGGAGACCGGGTGGTTTTGCGCAGAAGACGAGACATGGTGGTTCTCAGCTGTTCTTGATGGGGATGTCGGTGAGGCGGTAGGCGGTGTTGGGGGTTGAGTACTTGCCCTCGGGGTGGTCGAGGGTGATGGTGTTGCCGCCGGGGTCGGGCCAGACGATGCAGATGGTGGTGGTGCCGGTCTTGAGGTGGTCGCTGAGGTTGAGCTCGGTCAGGGGGGAGGTGGTGGTCGACGTCGGCGTCGTTGTAGTCGGCGGGGAAGATGCGTTCGCCGTTGCTCAGGAGGGTCAGGCCGTCGCTGGCGTAGAAGGTTGACAGGGCGCCGGATTCGGAGCGTTGGTTGGTCAGGGCGGTTTCGGGGTCGTCGAGCAGGGGGTGCAGTGGTGCGCCGGTGGAGCCGTTCTTGACGGTGCAGGTGACGGTGCCCAGGAGGTAGCCGCCTTTGCGGGTGACGTGGTCGAGGGTGATGGTGACCTCTCCGCTGGTGTCACCGCTCTTGGTGGTGAGGGTGACGCCCTCAGAGCCTTTGGCGACGGGGCCCTTCGGGTCGGGCAGCTTACCGCTGCCGTTGCCGCTGCCGTTGCTGGGGGGCGGGGGCTGTGCTGCTGCTGTTGGGGGTGGGGGTGTTCTTGGGGGTGGTGCCGCCGGTGGGGGTCAGGGTGATCTCGACGCGTCGGTTGGCGGCGCGGGCCTGGTCGGTGGTGTCCTTGATCTTGGGCTGGGACTCGCCTTTGCCCGATACGCTGGTCTTCCACTTGTCGAGGCTGGTGAGCTGTTCGAGGCGGGTCTTGACGGCGTTGGCGCGTTTCTCGGACAGGGCCTGGTTGTAGGCGTCGTCCTGGATGTCGTCGGTGTGGCCCACGATGGTGAGTGTGCCGCCGTCGGGGTGCTGGTTCAGCTGGGTGGCGACGGTCTGGAGCTGGGCCTGGGCTCCGGGGGCCAGATCGGCGGAGTCGGAGGCGAAGGTGACGTCTGATGCGAGGGTGACGGTGATGTCCTTGCCTCCGGCGTGGGTGCTGGTGGAGTCGTCCAGGGCCCGGGTGTAGCGCTCGATGGCGACGGGGTCGGCGAGCTTGGGGACGGTGTGGAGGACTGCTTGAGTGCGGCCTGGGCGATGGACAGGTCGATCTTGGCTTTCTTGGCGTCGTTGGCGTCCAGGACGGAGACGGTGGTGAAGCCGGCCATGGGGACCATGACGGTGACGGTGTCGGTGTCGACCTTGCCGAAGGACAGGTAGGAGGTCATGTCTCGCCGGGGGCGAGCTCGAGGAACAGTCCGCTGCCGTCGGTGGCGCTCCATACGCGCCCCGAGGCGGTGTCGAGCAGCTTGACCAGGGAGGTTCCGGTACCAGGGCGGGAGATTGACGGTACGCCCAGGTAGTTGGAGATGTTGAGCTTGTCGTCCCTGGAGGTGGAGGCATGGGCGTTGACGGCGTCGATGGAGGCGTCGTCGGATGCGCGGGTGAGCTTCACGGCGATGTACGAGGTCTTGTCGTCCTGGCGGATGACGGGGGAGACCTCCACGCTCACCTTGTGGCCCATGACGTGACCGTCGAGCTTCTGCCACTCGGTGCTCCCCCGCCTTAGCCGCGCCGGCCGAGGCAGAACCCCCGGCTGAGGCTGTGGAGCCCGACGGGAGGCCGCCCCTGCCTTGTCCTTCGATGCTCCCGGCAGGGTCACAGCCCGCAAGCACCGGCAACCCGAGTCCCGCCAGAGCCGAGAGCGCCACAAAAGACCGACGAGACGGCGCCGAAGGAACACACGAAGAACCAGACGATACGGGAAACACAAGAACCCCTTCATGACAACTTGTGGAGTTTCCTCGGCGAAACTGAGCGGTTCTGCCGAGGAAACTCCACAAATCGAGATAGGAACAACGCTGAAGCGCCTTCTCAGACGCCCGAGCCTCCTCAGCCGTGGAGGTCGTTGATTGCGCTCTTGATCTTGTCAATGATTGTGGTTCCGATATCAGACCCCTTTGCTGCAGTGATCACGATACCGATAATTGCACCAGCAACGAGAGCGATACCGGCGTACTCAACCATTGTCTGGCCTCGCTCGCCATCGCGGAAGTTGATCCAGGCCTGCTGGAGACGGACCTGCAGGCGGAGCAGTGCGTTGTTGTTCATGATGACCTCCATTGTTAGTTGGCGCCGTTGTGTAGGCGCCTCATGTCTGTGACGATCTATAAGGTAGGGGGTCGCGTGCCCCACCGGGTAGGGGCGCGCGCCCTGTCCTCTGGCCTACCGGTGGGTAGGTGGTGGTGACAGCCAGACGGCGATCGCCTCCGCGCGGCTGTGGACCTGGATCTTGGGATAGGCGCTGTTGAGATAATTTTTGACGGTTCTCTCAGACAAAAACAGTTGTTGAGCGATCCGGCTGTTGGACATGCCGGTTGCAGCAAGATCCAGAATCTCGGCCTCCCTGTCTGAGACCTGAGCGCGTAGTGGGTTGTCGGTGAGGTCTTCAGTGGAAGGGTTGAGTATCACGTCCGCCGCCTCTCTGCCAAGAACTAGACCCCCACTACGGCAGGTTTCAATAGCGCCGGCAACCTCGTTGACGCCGAGTTGACCGTGGACCAGGTAGCCTCGTGCTCCGGCGTCAAGTGCCTCGCGGATACTACTGGGGTCACGATTCGAGGTGAGCATGATGACTGACGCGTCGCGGGCAAGCTCAGGAAGAATCTCAAGTCCACTACGTCCCGGGGGCATGGAGATGTCCAGGAGAATGATGTCGGGCGAGTGTGCATGGTGTGCCTCGAGTGCGGAGAATGCACTGTCTGCCGCAATGACTTCGTGCACGGCCTCGATTCGTTGGAGGACTGATTGAAGCCCAAGTCGAACAATGGCGTTGTCGTCGACAACCATCACCTTCATATGTGTTTCTCCTTGTGAGTGACAAGCGAATCAATGGGGGCTTGAAAAGAGATACGTGTTCCGCCGCCGAAATCAGAGTGTGGGTCGATGGAAATATGTCCGCCGACAGACTTGGCGCGCTCTGTCAGTCCGGTAATCCCATAGTGGCCTTCCTGAGTGAGGTTGTCCGCACTGTTGTCGAATCCTATGCCGTCGTCGTAGATGTCGAGATAAAAATGTGTGCTATCATAGAAAGTCCGCGTTGACCGACGTGGCGTGAGCGTGTTTCTCAATATTGGTGAGTATCTCACCCACAATGCGTTGAAGCTGCCACATCGTCTCAGTTGAGCATGGCAATGGAGGTTGTGACTCGGTTCTGTTGGTGGAGATCGTGATGCCGGTGCGCGCGCCCCACCGGTTGACTTCCTCTTGAAGCGCGCCGATGGCGTCGTCGTCGCCGCCGGAACGCAGGCCGTCAAGAACGAGCCGAGCTTCCCTGCTTGCCTCGTCAGCGGATTCAAAAATCAGGCGACTGAGCTCAGCATCGGGGTGGCGCTCTGAGGTGAGAGAACTGTCCAAGGTCTCGGCAAGCATGCGAATGCCATGAACACTTTTCGCAAGTGAGTCGTGCAGGTCCCGAGCGATGGTGAGCCGCTCGGCAAGAGCTCGCTCCTCGGCTCTGGCAAAGGCTGCCTCTGCGGAGAGCTGACTGATTTCAACGAACTGACTGTTTAACCGGTTACCCAGGAGAATACCGATAAAAATACCCGCAACCATGGCTGCTGCAACAACGGTAGACAGAGATGTATCGTGAATTTTGAGGAGAGCGAGCGACATGGTGACGCCAACACTCCACAGTGACGCCCAGAACGCTTGGCTTATGAGGCCGATGAGTAGGGAGGATGCGATGATGTATGCGAGAGACAGAGGGAGGCCGCCAGAGAAGATGGTGGGAAGTGTTGTGACAACAACGCAAGTGACGAGCAGGTCGGAACATAAGTAGATCCAGTTGCCGACTATGAGTTGGGAGTGTTTCCGAAACGCTCGCAGAGTTATCCAGTTAATGATGAGCCCCAACAGGGGGACTGCCACAGCCCCCCTGTTGGTGTCGGATGAGATAATCCCGAGTTCGCAAGCTAGGACGAGCCCGAGTCGCACGTCGCAAACTAAACCAACCGCAGTGAAGAGGGTATGGTGATGAATGGGGCCGGCGGGTAGATGTGAATCCTTCGTGCTAATTGCTTGCATCTTATCCGCCGAACATTTTCGAGATCGTTTCCCAATTGGCGAATATCATTCCTCCAAGCATGAGAATCATGGCACCTGGGACCATGGTGGTGGTAGCAACGAGCGCTACCTTAGGTTGTGCCTTGGCGGCAGCGCGGCGAACCTGCTGTGCTCGTTCGCGCCGAATCTCTTTGACAATCGAAGCGAGTGCATCGCCGATCGGGGTTCCCAGCTCCTCGGACTGGAGAAGTGTCGTGACGAAATTATCGATGTTGTCGGATCGACAGCGCTCCTTGGTTGCGGTAAATGCGTCGCGACGTGAAACGCCGAGCCGCATTTCGTGAAGCGTCTTCTGCATTTCTTCTGCCACAGGCCCGTCGAAGTGGTTGCACACGCGTTCGAGTGAACTACGAAACGACATCCCTGAAAGTACTGTGATGGCAAGAATGTCAAGAAAGTCGGGGATGTCGCGATCGATCGAGGCCTGCCGCTTCTGAACTGCCTGAAATAACCAAAGGTACATCCATCCCGAGAATACAGCACCAAAAAAAGAGGCCGTACACTGGATGCCCTAGTAAGGCGAAAAATGACTAGAAGAAGAAGGCTGAGTGAAATGAACCCAGCTTCTCTTTGAATGAATAGGTCGAGTGTGAGTCCTTCTGGGTTGCCTGCATTCTTCAGCCTTCGGTCGAGGGACTTCAAACGTACGGGGCCATAGAGTTTACGAAGGAACTTCTGAGTCCTAATTCCGAGAGTGTCGATGAGCCGAACAAAGCCGCCATCGCCTGTCGATGTGCGATCATGCTCGCCGCGAATCCCGTACTGATTGGTTCCGTCGTCTCTGATGAGGTGAATTCCGTAGGCGCCAAGAAGAACGAATAATGTCGTTGTGACGCCAAATACAACTGCTGTCACACTAAACCTCCACCCGGGAGACGAGTTTCATGAGTAGTGCACCGATTCCGAAGCATAAGAGAGCTGCAAGGAGGATGATGCGGCCGATAAAGGATGAGGCCATGCTGTCCAATACGCCTGGCTTCATCATGTTCATGAGGATGATTGCTGCAAGGCCGATGATGGGGACTAAATAAGCACTGAAGGCTGATCCGATAATGGCGGTTCGAACCTCGCGGTGCAGTTGCTTGCGATCTTCGAGGGCGAGGGCGATGTCGTGCAGGGCGCTGGCGAGCGCGCCGCCGGCTGTGGACTGGATGATGATGGTGCGCACGAGGACATTGAGCTCCCGTGAGGGCATCCGCTCGGCGAGGTCGGTGAGAGCACTGTTCAACGACCATCCAAGTGCAAGCTGAGAGGTGGTCCGCTTGAGCTCCACGCCTGCCGGTTCGGACATCTCCTGTGCGGCTAGGACCAGCGCGCGTTCTACCGACATGCCTGCCGAGGTTCCGTTGGATAGCACTCGAGAGACTTCGGGTAGCTGGGCGATGAATCGCTCCACTCGTTGGTCCCTGCGTCGGCGCAACCATTGGAAGAACACAGCCGGGATGAGAATGGCGAAAATGCCGCCTGCGATGTGACCAACGAGAAGGCGTGAGAGGAGAAATGTCCCAACGGTTGCTCCTGTCAGGGCCAGTTCCGTGATCGCGACATCCCAGTTCAATCCGGCGCTGGAGATTCGGCGTCGTAGCGGCTTACTGAAAGGGAGCCTGCGAAGGAGGGTGAGAAGAATACTCCCAGCGCTTCCTCGCTGAGTGATGTCTGTGGCACCGAGGCCTTGCGCGAGCTCGGCTGTGCGTCCCGCATTGGCAGACAAAGTGATGAGTGCAGCACTCCCGACGATGAGGGTGGCGGCTCCGCTGATGTAGACGAGAAGGATATTGCTCACGATACTATCTCCTCAATGGGCAGCCCTGCTGGGAGCTGCAGACCGTGCTGTTGAATCCTGTCCGCCATGGCCTGAGAAATGCCGTGGAACTCGAAGTATCCTTGATGACGCTGGGCGGAATGGACGTAACGCATCATGAGTGAGGTCGCGTAATTCTCGCGGTGACGGGAGGTCACCGCCTCGATGGTGCTGACCCGTCTCATGCCGGTGGAGTCGCGTTCCAGCTGAATAATGATGTCGATGGCGCCGTTGATCTGATCTCTGACGGTTTCGACCGGGAGCGTGACATCGGACATGGAGGACAACGTCTCCAGGCGACTCAGCGCATCGGTGGCGGAGTTGGCGTGCACAGTGGTCAGTGAGCCCTCGTGACCGGTGTTCATCGCCTGGAGCATGTCAAGCGTCTCGCCGCCACGGACCTCGCCAACAATGATGCGGTCGGGGCGCATACGTAGCGAGTTTTTCACGAGATCACGAATAGTGATCTGCCCGGTGCCTTCGGTATTGGCTGGACGGGCCTCCAGCCGGACCACGTGCGGCTGCTGGAGAGACAACTCGGCCGCATCCTCAATGGTGATGATCCGCTCTCGATCGGAGATCATTCCGGACAGCGCGTTGAGGAAGGTGGTTTTGCCGGAACCGGTTCCGCCGGAGACGAGAATATTGAACCGGGCGGCCACCAGGGCGCCCAGAAGGTCGGCGGCCTGCTGCGGCAGGCTGTTGCGAGCGACGAGATCCGGAAGGCGGAAGGGCTGAGGGAACCGTCGAATGGTGATGGTGGGGCCGTCGAGCGCCAAGGGTGGGATGATGACGTTGACACGTTCTCCTCCGGGCAGGCGTGCGTCGACCATCGGACTGGACTCGTCCACCCGGCGGTTGACCGAGGAGACGATGCGGTCAATGAGCTGGTACAGCTCGGCCTCGGAGGTGAAGCGGGTGGGCACCCGCTCGATTCGTCCGGATCGCTCGATGAAGACGTCCTCCGGGCCGTTGACCATGATCTCGGTGACAGAATGATCTGCGATGAGGGGCTCGAGCACTCCCAAGCCAACAGCATCGTCGATCACGCGCTTGATGAGCCAGGCCCGCTCGCGTGGAGACATGACAGGGCCCTCGAGGGACAGAAGCCGCGAGAGTACCCGCTCCAGGCGGGCGCGCTGCTGGGCCAGCTCCAGCCCGGCGACCTCTTCAAGGTCGATCTCATTGAGCAGGCGGGTCCGGTAGAGCGCCACCAGGTCCTCTCTGCTGCCGGCGCTCTGGCGTTTTCCTCCCTGGGGCTGGACAACTCGATCTCGTAGTGCCATCTCAGCCCTCGGGGAAGTAGGCCGTACGAGTCACGGTGAGGTGCTCAGTGGTGATGGCTGGGATACCGATCGGCACCCGAGCGGTGACCTGGACACAGTGCCCGGAACCGCAACCATCCGACACTGATTCCAGGCGCACCCAGTCGGGTAGCGCCTCATGTGCGGCCTGCTCGGGGGAGCGGCCCAGCATGGCTGCGCGTGCGCCGTCTCGAGCGGCGGCGCTGACCGAGGTCACTGTGGAGACGGCGAGAAAGCCTTGAACGAGGAACATGGTGACCAGGACCAGAATCGGCACGAAACCGATGAGCTCAATATCAAGGACACCTCGCTCCTCGTGACGCAGGCGACGGATCAGCCGCTTCGGGGATGAGGCGAGACGGTCAGGACGGAGGGTTGTAGCCGTGGTCGTAGTACTCATTACTTCTCCCAGACGATTCCTGCGCTTGCGGAGGTATTCATATCGACAACGGAGAGGACCGGAAGCGTGACGGTGACCCGGTCCGCGCCGGAACGTGTCACCTTGGTACGTGCGGCATAGCTGTTGGGCAGGCGGCTGGTGACCTCCTGCTGCACCTGACCCGGGCTCTTCCCGATGGCGTAGGCGTGGGCCGCCTCATTGGCGGCATGGGTGGCATACATGTAAGAGATTCCAAGGCTGAGTGCCTGGATGCACAACAGAATCGCAACGGTTGCCAGAGCGAAGACCACCGGGAACTCCACCGTGATCTGGCCCCGTTGCGAGCGGCGGCGTTTGCGGCCTCGTCGCGTGGCCTTGGTTGAGCCGGCCATTGCACTCTGGTCGGGAGCGGGACCGGGCGCCGTTCCGGCTGTGATTGCGCCAGCGATGGACTGTGCGGCTTTAGCCATGGCCGGCACTCGTGATGTCAGCAGAGTGTTGGAGTTGACGGCCATCTCGATCTGCGCCGTCAGATCGGGAATGCTGGCGGCCAGTGCCACTCCCGTCATCTTCGCCGCGGTTGCCGGCTGGATCTCACGTTGCCGGCTGGTCAGGTTGACCACCAGGCCGAAGGGGCGTCCACGAGCGATATCGAGGCGGTCGAGCGCATCGCTCAGCCTGCGTACCGAGCGCAGGGCCGGAGCGTCGGGGGTCGTGACGATGAGAGCCCGGTCGGCGGAGTCGAGCCCCATGGCCAGGATGTCGTCGAGTCGGTTGCCGCAGTCCAGGACCACATGGTCGAACTGGTAGCGCAGCATGGTGAGGATCTGACGCGTGGCCGATTCCGTCAGCATCTCACCGGTCTCGCCCTGTTCCGGGGCGGGCAGGAGGGCGATCCCACCGGGGAGGGGGTACATGACCTCGGAGATCTCCCGGGCGCTGACCTCCGCAGCGATGTCGGCCAGGTCGGTGATGGAGCGTCGCACCGAGATCCCGGTCATGGCGGCGAGATCGCCACCGCGGACATCGAGATCCACCAGGCAGGTGCGAGCCCCCTGAGCGAGCTGAGCGGCAGCCATGAGCGCGACGGTCGAGGTGCCCACGCCGCCCTTGGCGCCGACGACGGCAGTGATCGTGCCCTGGCGACGTGCAGTGATCTCCTCCCGGCTCGAGGCCTCACTGCGAACCGCACGCGACCACGCCAGGACCGGGAGCAGACGGTTGGAAATCTCCTCCAGGGACAAGGGCAGCGCCAGCACGGTCCGTGCTCCGGCGTCCATCGCTGCCACAACGCTCTCGGAGGTACGGGCCCGGCTCAGCAGAACAACGGGAATGAGGGGGTAGGTGCGGGAGAGCTCTTGAATGATGGGCAGGGCGATTCGCCCCCTCCAGCGCCTCATCAACCAGGATGCACGATGTGACCTCCGGTTCCAGAAGCTCTCTGAGCTTCTCAGGCGAGGCGACGGTACGAACCTCGCCAAGCCCCTCGGCCTCGGACATTGCTGCCAGTACCTGCTGACGGGTCTCCTCATGATCGGTCACTAGGTACTGCATCAGTTCGCTCCTTGAGCAGGGGTTCCGGGGTTGGCGGAGTACTCCGGGGTCTGGGCAGTGCCCTGGTCGCCGTCGCGGCGCAGCAGGAGGCGGACCTTCTTCGAGAAGCTCTCGGCGTAGGCGAGCTTGAGGGACTGCTCAGGCGTCAGCGAGAAGGTCACCGGCACACTGTCCTTCTCCTCGGAGAAGTTCCCGTTCTCGTCCTTGTCCTGAACCTTCGTGGTCACGCCGACCTCGGTGATAAGCGCGTTCTGAACGATGAACTCCGACTTCTGCGCCTTGGTATCGGGGTTCTCCACCGTGGAGACGATGTCGACGCGGGAGCCCGGAGTGACCTTGCCGGCGACGCCGGTCTCGGCGTCGATCATGATCGACACCTCGCGATATCCCTCCGTCAGCTGCGGAGGATCCTGAAGCATGCTGGTCTGCAGCACCGCGCCCTTGTTCAAGGTTGCTGCCGCGACCTTGCCCTTGAGGTCATTGACGTCATGGATGGCGTCTTCGGGAACCCATCGCTTGGGAACCTGCTCGGTGACCACGTCAGCCGCAGTGACCTCCTTGAGCTCGGTCACCTGCTGCGACAGCTTGAGAACGGTCGTCATCGGGCCGACCTGAGAGGAGATCGACTGGACGTAGCTGAACATGGCTACGAAGGTGACCACTGCTCCGAGGACCGTGACGAGGATGAGCAGGACGCCTCGCCGTTGACGCGGATTCATCTGGACTCCTTGACTGGGTGGGGGGCGGAAGTACGGGGCGCCTGCACAGGCACGTTGGGCCAGGTGCCGCACAGGAGACAGCCCTGTGGGACGGCCATCTGACCGCAGTAGGGGCAGTAGGTCTGGGCGAAGGGTGCCAGTGCCTGTGAGACAAGAGGGCCGGGGTCGGTGATGAGCATGGTCATCTCCGCCCATGACTTGGCCGGCCAGGTGTGGGACATGGGGAGCAGAGGTTCCCGGTGAAGCCCCAGGGAGGCCAGGGCACCCGTGACGCGGTTCTGCTCGTCGTCGGCTGCCCAGATCGCCAGACTTCCCTGAGGTGGCTTGTCCCAGACCACGTTCTTGACCTTGGTGACACGGCCTTGTGCCTCACCCAGGTCCAAGGTGAAACGAGAGCCCGGCACCATCGACTGCAGGTGCTGCCCGATCGTCGGCGACGGGTTGGTAAGCTTACTGACGGAGCTGAGAGCCACTCTGGTGCGCAGTGCCGGCCGCAACGCGTCGACGACGACCTGTGCCTGACCGTAGACCCGGGAGTGAAGCTGTAGAAGGCAGTAGCCCAGGGCGCGGAAGCGGGTCTCTGGCTCATTCAGTGCCAGGATGCCGAGGTCCTTGCGCTTGAGTATCCCCCGAACGGTGCGAGCCGCGTGCTCATCCTCCCCGGCGCGGCACAGCAGTAGGGCCGGTCCTTGGCCCACCTGCTGCAGGAGCGCGGCGGCCTGGCCCATATCCCAGTCCTTGGTCGCGTCCGGGTGGGACCGGGAGCCGGTGAGCACAAGCATGAGAGGCCTTACGTTGTCTTGCCCCGTAAGGGACGGAGTCGATGGGACGGGAAGTCGGGCGAGGGAGCGGCGGAATTCTCAATGGTGGTCCGCGCCACGCCTAAAGGTTACAAAGTGGTAACGCGTTATGACCGTACCACGAGGAGGTGCTGGTGGCTTTGTGGAGTTCTCACCATGTGGTGTGACTCCCTCCTTGTGTCAAACGATCGCCAGCGGCCAGGTGAGCAGGGCTCCTGCGATGAGGTACGGGCCGTAGGCCATGGGGTCCTTGCGAGAGGCTCGGCGGGTGATGAGCAGGAACAATGCGGCGATTCCGCCCAGGAAAACTCCGATGCACAGTCCGAAGGCGAGCATCCAGGGGTCGAGCCACCCCAGCCACAGACCGATCACCGCGCCGAGCTTGACGTCTCCCAGTCCCAGGCCGGTGCGGAGATACGCCAGGGCCAGGCTGACGCTCCCCACTACCAGTGCGCACAGTGCCGCGGTGAGGGCGGTACGCGCCCTGTCGGGATCCAGGACGACGGCGACCACTCCGCATGCGGTCAGCCAGGCAGTCGTGGCGCCCAGCAGGCGGTTGGGGAGCAGGTGCGCCACGGCGTCGACGCTTCCGGCGCATCCGAGCAGCGCGTACACAGGGATGGCGGTGAGCGTCGCGGCGGTGGTGCCTATCCGGCTGCCCCACCAGGCGCACAGGAGGCATAGAGCCAGAGCCAGTAGTCCTTGTGGCGCCGTGCCGAGGAGGCCGGGATGCTTGAGTGTCGGATACTCAAGCGAGGCGGGAGGCTCTGAGGCTTCCGAGAGTGGCTCGGTGGTGCTCTCTGCGCTGACTGTGGTGCCATCCGCCGTGTCTTCTGAGGCGGCCGTCTCGGAGCGCGCGCCGGCGTCGGACTTGTCCTCGTCGTTGAGGGGCTCGTGCACGTAGCGCCTCGTCCATGCCGAGACGGGGCCGGCGATGAGCACGACGGAGGCGAGTGCCACGGTGCCGAGCAGCCAAGGTTGGGGAGACATGGGAGGCCTTTCAGTGGGTCGAGCCGAGCATGGTGTTCTGGGCTCCCGTTGAAGCGGGATCGGGCCGTGGGGGCGGATCGGTGGGAGCTGCTGCCAGGATGCTGCCCCTGCGGATTCCCAGGCGAGAGGCGTCTCCCTGCCGCATCTCGACGACGGCCGTTGCGAGCAGCCGCGGCATTCCCATCCGGTTGGGAGCCATCGTTGTCACTGCGACGACCTTCCCGCGGCGCCCCACATAGACGACGTCGATCGTGTGGCGCATGCGGAAGCAGTGCACCCAGTTGCAACGAGTGATCCACAGGGCCCCGTCGATCGAGTCGGTGCCCAGCAGGCCGATGTTGCGCTCGCGCCGGGTGCGTGCGGTCCACAGCGCCAGTCCGGTGTCCCGCCCATTCACGGTGAGGCGGGGGAGGTCGTCTACCGGAACGGTTGACCAGGTGGGTGTCGTCGTACTCATGATGAGTGATGGTAAAAGGGGCGACTTGAGTAACGTCAGGGGCGTTCGCCCCATCGTCGTGGGGTCAGGTGGGCCGTATAGTTCGAGTTCGGCGTGTCCAGCACCACGCACTCACCTCTCCCTCCGCCCTGGCGCCCCGACGCGGCGAACGGGTAGCCTGGCCGACGGTGCCCGCAGACGGGTCACCGCATCTCCATTCCGTTCCCAGCGACGTCGGCTTCGCCCAGGCCTCAGGCCTGCCCGGCTCAGGTGCGACATCGTGACGCGGGTCTGCCGCGGCGGGAACCGACGGGCCCCTGACTGCGGGGCTCCGGACGTCGTCATCGGGCCCGCCCCGATCCCGGCGGGCCGGCCCTCTCCGCGGTGGCGTGCGCCGTCGAGCCACCAATGGGGGAGCGGCCCGGCACGCAGGCAGCAGCCAGATACAGACTCACGTTCCAATGGAGAATCAGTAGTGCCTACCATTCAGCAGCTGGTCCGCAAGGGCCGCTCGACGAAGCGCTCCGCGTCCAAGACGCCGGCGCTCAAGGCCAGTCCGCAGCGCCGTGGCGTGTGCACCCGCGTGTACACCACGACCCCTAAGAAGCCGAACTCCGCCCTTCGTAAGGTCGCCCGTGTGCGCCTGTCCACCGGTATCGAGGTCACGGCCTACATCCCCGGTGAGGGCCACAACCTCCAGGAGCACTCCATCGTGCTCGTGCGCGGTGGTCGTGTGAAGGACCTTCCCGGTGTCCGCTACCACATCGTGCGCGGTGCCCTCGACACCCAGGGTGTCAAGGGCCGCCAGCAGGCACGTTCCAAGTACGGCGCCAAGAAGGAGAAGAAGTAATGCCTCGTAAGGGTCCCGCACCCAAGCGTCCGCTCGTCGTCGACCCCGTCTACGGCTCGCCGGTCGTCACCCAGCTCGTCAACCGCGTTCTGCTGGACGGCAAGAAGTCCACTGCCGAGCGGATCGTCTACGGCGCCCTGGAGGGCGTGCGCTCCAAGACGGACCAGGACCCGGTCTCGGTCCTCAAGCGCGCTCTGGACAACATCCGCCCCGCCCTGGAGGTCCGCTCCCGTCGCGTCGGTGGCGCCACCTACCAGGTGCCCGTCGAGGTCCGCCCCGGCCGCGCCACCACCCTGGCGCTGCGCTGGCTCGTGGACTTCTCCCGCCAGCGCCGCGAGAACACCATGACCGAGCGTCTCATGAACGAGATTCTCGACGCCTCCAACGGCCTGGGCGCCGCGGTCAAGCGCCGTGAGGACATGCACCGCATGGCCGAGTCCAACAAGGCCTTTCGCCCACTACCGCTGGTAGTGCCGGAATCAGCTCCGTACCCCACACGAACGAAGGACACCACCAGTGGCACTTGACGTGCTGACAGACCTCACCAAGGTCCGCAACATCGGCATCATGGCCCACATCGATGCCGGTAAGACCACCGTGACAGAGCGCATCCTGTTCTACACGGGCATCAACTACAAGATCGGCGAGACGCACGACGGCGCCTCGACGATGGACTGGATGGAGCAGGAGAAGGAGCGCGGTATCACCATCACCTCCGCGGCCGTCACCTGCTTCTGGAAGAACAACCAGATCAACATCATCGACACTCCCGGCCACGTGGACTTCACGGTCGAGGTCGAGCGCTCCCTGCGCGTGCTCGACGGCGCCGTCGCGGTCTTCGACGGCAAGGAGGGCGTGGAGCCGCAGTCGGAGACGGTGTGGCGCCAGGCGGACAAGTACAACGTCCCGCGCATCTGCTACATCAACAAGATGGACAAGCTGGGCGCCGACTTCGACTTCTCCGTCCAGACCATCCGTGACCGCCTCCACGCCACCCCGATCGTCCTCAACTTCCCGATCGGCGCCGAGAACGAGTTCTCCGGCCTCGTCGACGTCCTGGAGATGCGGGCCATCCGCTTCCCCGAGAAGGGCGCCGATGGCAAGGAGACCCGCGGCTCCGTCGTCGAGTACGAGGAGATCCCCTCCGAGCTGGTCGCCAAGGCCGAGGAGCTGCGCGCCCAGCTGGTCGAGACGGTGGCCGAGGCCGACGACACCCTCATGGAGAAGTACCTCGAGGGCGAGGAGCTCAGCATCGCCGAGCTCAAGGCCGGCATCCGCAAGCTCACCGTGGCCGGCGAGGCCTTCCCGGTCCTGGCCGGGTCCGCCTTCAAGAACAAGGGCATCCAGCCCGTGCTCGACGCCGTCCTGGACTACCTGCCCTCCCCGCTCGACGTCCCCGACATCGAGGGCCACGCCGTCGGCAACGAGGAGGAGGTGCTCACCCGTCCGGCCGACGAGAAGGCCCCCCTTCGCCGCCCTGGCCTCCAAGGTGGCCACCCACCCCTTCTACGGCAAGCTCGTCTACGTGCGCGTCTACTCCGGCAAGGTCTCCCAGGGTGACACGGTTCTCAACGCCACCAAGGGCAAGAAGGAGCGCATCGGGAAGCTCTTCCAGATGCACTCCAACAAGGAGAACCCGGTGGAGGAGGCCCACGCGGGTCACATCTACGCCCTCATCGGCCTCAAGGACGTCACCACCGGTGACACCCTGTGCGCCCAGGACTCCCCGATCATCCTGGAGTCCATGACCTTCCCCGCCCCGGTCATCCACGTGGCCATCGAGCCCAAGACCAAGGGCGACCAGGAGAAGCTGAGCGTGGCCATCCAGAAGCTCTCCGAGGAGGACCCCACCTTCACCGTCTCCCTCGACGAGGAGACCGGCCAGACCGTCATCGGCGGTATGGGCGAGCTCCACCTGGACGTGTTCGTGGACCGCATGCGCCGCGAGTTCAAGGTCGAGGCCAACGTGGGCGCCCCGCAGGTCGCCTACCGCGAGACCATCCGCAAGAAGGTGGACAAGGTCGAGTACACCCACAAGAAGCAGACGGGTGGCTCCGGTCAGTTCGCCAAGGTGCAGATGAGCTTCGAGCCGCTCGTGGTCGAGGAGGCCGCCGAGACCGCCGATGGCGAGAAGGCGCACTACGAGTTCGCCAACGCCGTCACCGGTGGTCGCGTGCCCCGCGAGTACATCCCCAGCGTGGACGCCGGGGTCCAGGACGCCATGCTCACCGGTGTCCTGGCCGGCTACCCGATGGTGGACATCAAGGCCACCCTCATCGACGGCGCCTACCACGAGGTCGACTCCTCCGAGATGGCCTTCAAGATCGCCGGTTCCATGGCGTTCAAGGAGGGTGCCAAGAAGGCCTCGCCGGTCCTCCTCGAGCCCGTCATGGCCGTCGAGGTCCGTACTCCCGAGGAGTACATGGGCGACGTCATCGGTGACCTCAACTCCCGTCGCGGCATGATCGCCTCGATGGAGGACGCCGTCGGCGTCAAGGTCATCCGCGCCAACGTGCCCCTGTCGGAGATGTTCGGCTACGTCGGTGACCTGCGCTCCAAGACGCAGGGACGTGCCGTGTACTCCATGACCTTCGACTCGTACGCCGAGGTTCCCAAGAACGTCGCCGACGAGATCATCGCCAAGGTCAAGGGCGCCTGACGCCCTGCCTACCGGGGTCCGCTTCGGCTGCACGCAACCGCGGCGGGCCCCGGCCCGACGGCGCCCCTTGGGTGCCGACCGGGACCCAGTTCAGTAAGATTTCCAACATCCACCAGTAGAGACTCTCGACGCCCGGGCGGCTAGCATGTGTGTGCTAGTCGAATCCCGACGAAGAGAACTACCCGAGTCCCAGGAGGACACCAGTGGCCAAGGCCAAGTTCGAGCGGACCAAGCCGCACGTCAACATCGGAACGATCGGTCACGTCGACCACGGTAAGACGACGCTGACCGCTGCGATCTCCAAGGTTCTGCACGACGAGTACCCCGAGCTGAACCCCTTCACCCCCTTCGACGAGATCGACAAGGCTCCTGAGGAGCGTCAGCGCGGTATCACCATCAACATCGCGCACGTCGAGTACGAGACCGACAAGCGCCACTACGCGCACGTCGACGCCCCCGGGCACGCCGACTACATCAAGAACATGATTACCGGTGCCGCCCAGATGGATGGCGCGATCCTCGTGGTCGCCGCCACCGACGGCCCGATGGCCCAGACCCGCGAGCACGTCCTGCTCGCCCGCCAGGTGGGCGTCCCCGCCCTCCTCGTGGCCTCAACAAGTCCGACATGGTGGACGACGAGGAGCTCCTCGACCTGGTTGAGATGGAGGTGCGCGAGCTGCTGTCCTCCCAGGACTACGACGGCGACGAGGCTCCCGTCATCCGCGTCTCCGCTCTCAAGGCCCTCGAGGGCGACGCCGAGTGGGCCGGCAAGATCAAGGAGCTCATGGACGCGGTGGATGACTTCATCCCCACCCCCGAGCGTGACATGGACAAGCCCTTCCTCATGCCCATCGAGGACGTCTTCACCATCACCGGTCGCGGCACCGTCGTCACCGGTCGTGTGGAGCGCGGCAAGCTCCCGATCAACTCCGAGGTCGAGATTCTCGGTATCCGCGAGGCCCAGAAGACCACGGTCACCGGTATCGAGATGTTCCACAAGCAGATGGACGAGGCCTGGGCCGGCGAGAACTGCGGTCTGCTCCTGCGCGGCACCCGTCGCGAGGACGTCGAGCGCGGTCAGGTCGTCTGCAAGCCCGGCTCCATCACCCCGCACACCGAGTTCGAGGGCCACGTCTACATCCTCACCAAGGACGAGGGTGGCCGCCACAACCCCTTCTACTCGAACTACCGTCCGCAGTTCTACTTCCGTACCACGGACGTCACCGGTGTCATCACCCTCCCCGAGGGCACCGAGATGGTCATGCCCGGCGACACCACCGAGATGACCGTCCAGCTCATCCAGCCCATCGCCATGGAGGAGGGCCTCGGCTTCGCCATCCGTGAGGGTGGCCGCACCGTCGGCTCCGGCCGCGTCACCAAGGTCATCAAGTGACCCACTGACGCTCCGCGCCTCCGCGTAGCACCAGACCTCCCCGGTCAGAGCAGCTGCTCTGACCGGGGAGGTCTTTTTCGTGTCCCATCACGGAAAATGGCACAGCTGACCGTCAACATGAATAGAAATATGAATGACACTATTTCTTCGCATTCGTGATCCCGGCGTAATGAATGGTGTCGCAATGCCATAACGGACGATTTCAGATCCGTCACCGATCCTGTATTGCCCGAGTTCGTCAACTAAGTTAATCCCTGTTGCCAAGGGCATGGAGTCGACGCCTATGAGAAGGCGGTCCCAGCGCTGTTGGTCCCTCATGAATTGGAGTGTTCCCTTTGCTGTCTCGTCGTGCCATCAAGCCTCGCCTGCGTAAGCTCATCGCCGGCGCTGCGGCACTCACCTGCGTCGCTGCGGCGCTCGTGGGCACTGAGCAGCCTTCTGCCGGGGCGGCCCCGAACGGGCTCCCCGCCGATGCGCTTCCGGCGGTCTTCGCCCAGGGCGGCACCAGCTGGTACCGGGACACCATCCAGTGGCTCCAGTGGGCGGACTACGACCAGAACTTCGCCGGCCAGACCAAGCCGAATGTTCCCGTGCTCGACTACGGGCAGCGAAAGACCTTCACCAACTACCGCGACCTGGGGGAGGCCGGATATCTGGTCACCACCTGCAATCTTTCCAATCTCAAGCACCTTGGTCACCAGAAGGGCTTTCCCGACGATCTTTCCCGTGGCCCGCTGGTTGCCACGATTCCGGGTACCTGGGCCGGTGACATCCTCGACAACCTCTACAACACTGGTGGTGCCGGGGGCTGGAGTGACGGCAGCTCGGAGTGGCACAACGGCCTGAAGTACCCGGACAACTACACCAACCACAACCGGATGGTCATCGGACTGGCTAACGGTTACGCCTACAACGGGGACAAGACCTGGGACGGCAGGGACAAGAACGACCGCCGGGCCAACCGCACGCCCACGGGCGGATACTCGCGCATCAGCTTCGACGTCTCCTGCTCTGCGGCCGTCCAGGCCCCCGACGGCAGCTCCACACCGGTGGCCCTCAACGGTCTGGTCTTCGCCGACGCCGAGGCCTCCAACCCCGGCAGCACCAATGACCCTTTCGACGGCGAGTGGATCCAGGCCGAGGTGCCCAGCAACCAGCGAGTCACCTGGCGCCTCCTCGACGGCGGGCGCTCCGGTAACTGTACGGACACCAGGGGAGGTACCGGGCGGCCGGTCACGACCCGGGCGACCTTCTCCAACGGGAACCGCACCCTGAGGCTGGACAACACGGCGCAGGAGTGCGTCTACCAGAACGGTGGAGGCTACTCCAAGCCCAACGGTATCGGTGGGCCCGCGGTCTCCATGTTCATGGAAGGGGCTACCAGCGCCACCATCACCATGCAGGGATCGGGTTACTCCGCCGTCGCCCTGGGACTGGTCCTGGTCACCGACTTCGGTGACGCGCCGGTCTCCTACGGCAGTGCCTCCGCCCTCCTGCAGCCCAGGTGGGACGGTGGTGAGGTCACGAACCGCAACGGCTATGACCTGTTCGGCGGCCGCCTCATCAACACCACCCGCATGCAGCCCACCGGGCCCTACCTGGGCTCGGGTACTGACGCCGAGTCCCAGCAGCGCTTCAGCGACGGGGCCGACGGCGACGACAACGACGGCTGGTACGGCAACGACGAGGACGGCGTCTCCATCCCCGCCTCAGGTATTGAGACCGCTCCGGGACAGCAGTACTCCACCAACGTCCGCTGCGGAGGCAGGGGAGCGGTGGCCGGCTGGATCGACTGGAACCACAACGGCGTCTTCGACGCCACCGAGAAGAGCGGTCAAACGACCTGTGACGGCTGGGGCAATGCCACACTGCGTTGGACCGTGCCCGAGGACGTCGTGCGCAGCATCGATGGGGAGGCCGGCTCCCAGCCCCACACCTACCTACGGGTGAGGACAGCTGGGGCAGGAGTGAACCTCAAGCCCACCGGCAGCACGATGGGCGGCGAGGTCGAGGACTACCGGATCGCGGTGCGCGTCCCCACGATCCGGCTCGTGAAGAACGTCCAGGCCCCCTACAGCGGGCAGGTCAGGGCCCTCGGGGCCGACCAGTGGACCCTCAAGGCCCAGCAGGGCAATGGTGGCGCGGCGTCCCAGCAGGTGACCGGCAACGTTGACACCGGGATCAAGGCGGTGCGTCCAGGACAGTACGCGCTCAGTGAGTCCTCCACGAACCCCCAGGCACCGGGCTACGAGGCGAGCGCATGGCAGTGCACTCAGACCCCCGGGACGCGCGGCAGCTGGAGCGGCTCGAGCCTGACAGGATCCAACATCCAGGTGCGGGGTACCGATCGCCTCACCTGCTCGGTCACCAACACGACCAAGCCCGGGGCGCTGTCCTGGACCAAGGTCGACCAGGACGGTCAGACACCCCTGGGTGGTACCAGCTGGACCCTGACCGGTCCCGGCGTCCCCGCCGGCACCGTCGTCGAGGACTGCCAGGCGGCCGGCTGCCGCGGCGGCGCCTACCGGGACACCAACCCGGCTCCGGGTGTCTTCGAGGTCAGCGGACTGGCGTGGGGGAGCTACTCCGTCACCGAGAGAACCGCCCCCAGCGGATACCAGCGCCTGGACAAGGCACTGGCCTTCAACGACGTCTCCGGCGCCAACCTCAAGGCGGGGCTCAAGGACACCACCGGTGTCACCAGGGGGGCCGTGACCAACCAGCGTCTGACCGGAGCCGTGTCCTGGAAGAAGCAGGACACGAGCGGACATGCCCTGGGCGGCTCGGAGTGGACGCTCAGCGGCCCCGGGTCCCGGCCAGGACCACCGTCACCGACTGCGTCATCGCCGGTGGCAGGGGACGGTGCCCGGGCGGCCCCTACGCCGACACGGACCCCGCGGCCGGTTCCTTCACCGTGACCGGCCTGCCCTGGGACACGCGCTCCTACTCCCTGGTGGAGAAGCGGGCTCCCGCGGGATACCGGCTTGACACGACGAGCCGCAGCTTCGCCATCAAGCCCAATGCCCTCCAGTACTCCTTCTCGAAGGCCTTCACCAACGAGAAGGCGGCCACCCCCCGCCTGCCCCTGACGGGCGGACGCGGTGCGCACATCTTCCTGATCGCAGGAGCGGTCGTCTCCGCTCTGGCGATCTCCACCGGACTCCTCAGGAGGCGCCGTCACTGCAACCTCGACTGATCCGCCCGCCGACCCACGCATGAAAGGTCGGAGGCGCCGGTGACGCCGTCGGACAAGACGGAGCCGTCCACCGGAGAAAAACTCCCTATCCATACCTCTGCCACGCGTTCGCATCTCCCCGCGGCGCACAGTGAAAGGAAATCCCAACCCATGAAGCACAACGCCAGCACGCTGGGGCGTCGGGCTGCTGCCGCAGCCGGTGTCCTCACCCTGGCCTTCCTCGGCCTGGCCCCTTCGGCCGTGGCTACGGAAACGCCTAACTACGGCAACATCAAGACTGAGGTGAAGGGCTCCCTGGCCATCCACAAGCACCTCACCGGCGGCGGCAAGGACATCGGTACCCCCACCGGTACCGCGCAGAACGCCGATGACAAGGGTCCGGCCGTCGAGGGCGTCGTCTTCACCGCCTACCCGATCACCGACATCAACCTGAAGGACCCCGCCGGGTGGGACACGATCAGCAACCTGGCCAGGACCGGCGTGCCGGACAGCGCCTGCACCAACCCCGCCGCCCCCACACTCGGGACGCACCAGTTTGGTCACGGGCCTGGCCTCCCCGGCCACCAACAGCGAGGGGCTTGCCACGATCACGGACATGCCGGTTCAGGCCTACCTCGTGTGCGAGACCAAGACCCCGAGTGACATCGTCCAGAAGGCCAAGCCCTTCGTGGTGACGATTCCTCACCCGAACACCGCTGCGGGTGCTGACGGCCAGTGGATCTACGACGTCAACGTCTACCCCAAGAACGAGGCCATTGACGTCGACAAGACCATCCAGGCGCAGAAGCTCAACGGCTACGGTGTCGGCTCCCTCATCAAGTTCCCGGTGAGCTCGACGGCGCCGACTCTCGACGCCAAGTCCTTCTACAAGTACTTCCAGCTCAAGGACACCCTGGACGACCGCCTGTCGGAGGTGACCGCCACCGAGGTCTCCCTCGAGGGCACGACCCTGCAGCCCACCGACTACCAGGTGGACACCAATGGGCAGACCGTGACCGTCACCTTCACCGCCGAGGGTCTGAAGAAGATCAAGGCCGCCCCCGGCAAGAAGGTGTCCGCCGTCTTCCAGGGCAAGGTGACCAAGGCCGGCAGCAACGGCACCATCACGAACCGGGCTCAGGTCATCAGCGACACCGTCTACGCCGAGCAGCCCCCGACGCCCGATGACGCCCCCGACGAACCCCGACAACCCGCCGACCTCCGACGACGGTGACCTCTCGCTGGGGCGACCTGCTCATCAAGAAGGTGGACACCCACCAGCAGGGCCAGACCAAGGCCGGCCTCCAGGGCGCTCAGTTCCAGCTGTACAAGGCCAAGGACGCCTACGCCAACACCTGCTCCAAGGACAAGGACGGCGACCCCATCGCCATCAACGGCGAGACCACGCTGACCACGGACGCCCAGGGTGCCATCGACATCAAGGGCCTGTTCATCTCCGACTCCATCGACGGTGCGGACCGTGACAACCAGAAGGACGCCATGGAGCGCTGCTACGTCCTGGTTGAGACCAAGGCGCCCGCCGGCTACGTCCTGCCCGCCGGTGACGCCGCCGTGACCGCTGTCAAGATCAAGGTCGGTGAGGAGACCACGGACAACGTCACCATCGAGAACACCAAGCAGTCGGTTCCGGGCCTGCCCCTGACCGGTGCCAACGGCATGCTCATCCTGACCGCCTCCGGCGCGTCCCTGCTGATGATCGCCGTCGGCTCCGTCCTCGTGGCCCGCTACCGCGAGCGCAAGCAGAACGCGAACCTCGCCGCTCTGATGACGACCGGCTGTCGGCCGGGGCGCGTGAGCCGCGGCCGACAGCCACAACCGCACGAGCCCCGCCTCAACCGCGTCGTGACCGGGTGCTGAACCCGTCTCGATCGTGAGGCCGTGGCCCGAGCGGAACCGGTGCAGGCACTCGACGGACCCCGATCCGTCGAGCGCCTGCACCGCCATGTGCGAACCCGCACCATCCCCACCCCGAACACCCGACCCTGGAAGCGCACGAGGCCCCCATGATCTCTCGCAAAGCACGCACACCCCGCACCGCCCGGACTCCGCGCACTCGCGCCTCGAGCCTCCAGAAGCATCGCCGTCCCCGGGCCTGGCGCCTGTCGGTCTCCGCCCTGGTCACCTCCATCATGGCGGTGGTGGGCATGGGGCTGCTGACCTATCCGACGGCGGCCTCCTGGGTCTCCCAGTACAACCAGTCGAAGGTGACTGCCGACTACTCCGCCCAGGTCGATGGGGCCCGTCCCGACGCCAAGACCCAGGTCGAGCAGGCGCACGCCTACAACGACGCGCTCTCGGCCGGAGCGGTCCTGGAGGCCAACAACCACGTCCCCACCGGTGCCGGCTCCAGCAAGGACAGCTCCCTGCAGTACGCCAACATCCTCAAGGCCAATAACGAGGGCCTCATGGCCCGTCTCAAAGATCCCTCCATCTCCCTGGACCTGCCCGTCTACCACGGCACGGCCGACGACACCCTGCTCAAGGGCCTGGGGCACCTGGAGGGCACCTCGTTGCCGGTCGGGGGAGAGGGGACCCGCTCGGTCATCACCGGGCACCGCGGCCTGGCCGAGGCCACCATGTTCACCAACCTGGACAAGGTCAAGACCGGTGACAGCCTCATCGTCGAGGTCTTCGGAGAGGTCCTCACCTACCGGGTCACCAGCACCAAGGTCGTCGAGCCCGAGGAGACCGAGGCCCTGCGCGTCGAGGAGGGCAAGGACCTGCTCACCCTGGTGACCTGCACGCCCCTGGGCATCAACACCCACCGCATCCTGCTGACCGGCGAGCGCATCTACCCGACCCCGGCCAAGGACCTCGCGGCGGCGGGCAAGCGCCCCTGACGTTCCCCACTTCCCCTGGTGGGCCGTGGGTCTGGCGGCGGGGCTCATCGTCATCGGGCTGTACCTGTGGCGCTCGGGCTACGCGGCGGCGCGGGCCAAGGAGCGGGCCCTGGCCAGGGCCCGTGCCGCGCAGGAGGAGCCGCGCCCCCAGACCTGGGCGGAGCAGATGCGGATCTGGATGGATGACGACGCCGGCGTCGAACCCCAACGGTGGTTCACCGACCTTCCGGTCCCTCCCCAGCCCTCCGAGATGGAGAACCTGGCGCTCCTGGAGGAGATCGCGTCGCTGTCGGCGCCGTCGGGACAATGGGATGACCAGGAGCTCATCGACACCGCGGAGATCCCGGTGCTGGACGCGACACGCCCGAGCGCGGGGGCCAGTGGGCGGACTCACAGCCTCTAGGCCCGATCCTGGGTTCCGCTGCCCGCGCGAGCCCTGATAACGTAATCCGGCCGGCCAAGGGCGTGCGCATGCGTGCCCCTGGTTGTGCCGCCCCGGGACACCCCGGGATTCATTCTGACGGACCCGTTCCTCCTGAACGGGTTTCCGTGTGTCCAGACCGGTTCACCGCCTCCCACCACGGGAGCGGCGCGCGTCCTGAAGCGACACGCCCGAGCGCGTGGACCGGCCAGAAGCAAGTACAAGAGAGGTTAGGCGCCATGGCGGGACAGAAGATCCGCATCCGGCTCAAGTCCTACGACCACGAGGTCATTGACTCCTCGGCGCGCAAGATCGTCGACGTCGTGACCCGCGCTGGCGCGACGGTCGTGGGCCCGGTGCCGCTGCCGACCGAGAAGAACGTGTTCTGCGTGATCCGGTCGCCGCACAAGTACAAGGACAGCCGCGAGCACTTCGAGATGCGCACGCACAAGCGGCTGATCGACATCGTCGACCCGACGCCCAAGGCCGTCGACTCGCTCATGCGTCTCGACTGCCCGCTGACGTCAACATCGAGATCAAGCTCTGAGGACTGCCATGACAACGCTTAACACGCCGGCTGCCGCCGCGCCTGCCAAGGCGCTGCTCGGCACCAAGCTCGGCATGACGCAGATCTGGGACGAGAACGGGGTCCTGCGCCCTGTGACCGTCGTCCGGGTCGACACCAACGTCGTGACCCAGGTCCGCACCATCGAGACCGATGGCTACGAGGCCGTTCAGCTCGCCTTCGGCGACATCGACGCCAGCAAGGTCACCAAGCCGCTCGCCGGCCACTTCGCCAAGGCCGGGGTCGAGCCCCGCCGCCACGTGGCGGAGATCCGCACCTCCCTGGCGTCGGAGTTCACCCCCGGCCAGGAGCTGACCGCTGACACCTTCGAGGTCGGCCAGCTGGTCGACGTCACCGGAACCTCCAAGGGTAAGGGTTTCGCCGGTGTCATGAAGCGCCACGGCTTCGCCGGTGTGGGCGCCTCCCACGGTGCTCACCGCAACCACCGCAAGCCGGGCTCCATCGGCGCCTGCGCCACCCCCGGGCGCATCTTCAAGGGCCTGCGCATGGCCGGTCGTATGGGCCACGCGCGCCGCACCGTCCAGAACCTTAAGATCCGCGGCATCGACGTTGACAAGGGCGTTCTGCTCGTCAACGGCGCGATCCCCGGCCCCAAGGGCTCGGTCGTCGTCGTCCGCACCGCCGTGAAGGGAGCCTGAGACCATGACTGAGGCACTCACCGTCGACGTCGTCGACTCCGCGGGCAAGAAGACCGGCAGCGTCGAGCTGCCCGCCGAGGTCTTCGACGCCCCCCTCAACATTCCGCTCATGCACCAGGTGGTCGTCGGCCAGCTGGCCGCGGCCCGCCAGGGCACCCACGCCACCAAGACCCGCGGCGACGTCCGCGGCGGTGGCCGCAAGCCCTACCGCCAGAAGGGCACCGGCCGCGCCCGCCAGGGCTCGACCCGCGCCCCGCAGTTCGTCGGCGGTGGCACCGTCCACGGCCCGCAGCCGCGCGACTACACCCAGCGGACCCCCAAGAAGATGAAGGCCGCCGCCCTGCGCAGCGCCCTGTCCGACCGCGCCCGCAACGGCCGCGTCCACGTCATCACCGAGTTCGTCACCACCACGGTGCCCTCCACCAAGAACGCCCTGGTCGCGCTGCGCAACCTCACCGACCGCAAGGCTCTGGTGATTGTGGACCGTCAGGACGACCTGTCCAGGCTCAGCCTGCGCAACGCCCCCGAGGCGCACGTCCTGTGGGCCGACCAGCTCAACACCTACGACGTCCTCAAGTCCGACGACGTCGTCTTCACGGCCTCTGGCCTGGACGCGTTCCTGGGCAAGGGTGAGGAGGAGTCCAAGTGAGCCTCGAGAAGTCCAAGAACCCCCGCGACGTCATCATCGCGCCGGTGGTCTCCGAGAAGTCCTACGCCTGCATGGACCGTGGCCAGTACACGTTCATCGTGGCGCCGGGATCCAACAAGACCGAGATCAAGCAGGCCGTCGAGGCCATCTTCGATGTCAAGGTCTCCTCGGTGAACACCATCAACCGCAAGGGCAAGACGCACCGCACCCGCACCGGGATCGGCAAGTCCAAGGACACCCGCCGTGCGATCGTCACCCTGCGCGAGGGGACCATCGACATCTTCGGTGATGTGGCCTAGTGCGCCACGGAAGGTAAAGGATCGATATGGGAATCCGTAAGTACAAGCCCACGACCCCGGGTCGTCGCGGCTCCTCCGTGGCCGACTTCGTGGAGATCACGCGCAGCACGCCCGAGAAGTCGCTGGTGCGCCCGCTGAGCAAGTCCGGTGGACGCAACTCCTCCGGTCGTATCACCACCCGCCACAAGGGTGGTGGCCACAAGCGCGCCTACCGTCTCATCGACTTCCGTCGTCACGACAAGGACGGCGTGCCCGCCAAGGTCGCTCACATCGAGTACGACCCCAACCGCACCGCGCGCATCGCCCTGCTGCACTACATGGACGGCGAGAAGCGCTACATCATCGCCCCGAACAAGCTCCGTCAGGGCGACGTCGTCGAGGCCGGCCCCAGCGCCGACATCAAGCCCGGCAACAACCTGCAGCTGCGTCACATCCCCACCGGTACGGTCGTCCACGCGGTCGAGCTGCGTCCCGGTGGCGGGGCCAAGATCGCTCGCAGCGCCGGCACCTCCGTCCAGCTGGTCGCCAAGGAGGGCAAGTACGCGCAGCTGCGCATGCCCTCCGGGGAGATCCGCAACGTGGAGGCCGCCTGCCGCGCCACCATCGGCGAGGTCGGCAACGCCGAGCAGTCCAACATCAACTGGGGCAAGGCCGGCCGTATGCGCTGGAAGGGCGTGCGCCCGACCGTCCGCGGTGTCGTCATGAACCCGGTGGACCACCCGCACGGTGGTGGTGAGGGTAAGACCTCCGGTGGTCGTCACCCCGTCTCGCCGTGGGGCAAGCCCGAGGGCCGCACCCGCCGTCCCAACAAGTCCAGCGACCGCCTCATCGTGCGTCGTCGTCGGACCGGCAAGAAGCGCTGATAGGAGCCTGAATCATGCCGCGTAGTCTGAAGAAGGGTCCCTTCGTCGACGACCACCTCCTCAAGAAGGTGGACGCTCAGAACGAGAAGGGCACCAAGAACGTCATTAAGACCTGGTCCCGCCGTTCGGTCATCACGCCGGACTTCCTGGGGCACACCTTCGCCGTCCACGACGGTCGCAAGCACGTGCCGGTCTTCGTTACCGAGTCCATGGTGGGCCACAAGCTCGGTGAGTTCGCTCCGACCCGCACCTTCCGCGGGCACGTCAAGGACGACCGCAAGTCGCGTCGCTGACGGACGTCGGAAAGTTTGAGAGGCAGAGAACATGGAAGCCAAGGCGCAGGCCAAGTACGTGCGCTGCACGCCGATGAAGGCGCGCCGGGTCGTGGACGTCGTCCGCGGCAAGCGCGCCGTCGAGGCCGTCAACGTGCTCCGATTCGCCCCGCAGGCCGCTGCGGTGCCGGTGCGCAAGGTCCTCGAGTCCGCAATCGCCAACGCCCGGTTCAAGGCTGAGCGTGACGGTGAGCGTTTCGACGAGAACGACCTGTTCATCATCGAGGCGTTCGCCGACGAGGGTCCCACCCTGAAGCGGTTCCGTCCCCGTGCGCAGGGCCGGGCCAGCAGGATCCTCAAGCGGACCAGCCACATCACCGTCATCGTCGGGGACAAGTCCGACGCCGCAACGAAGGAAGGAGCCCGGTAATGGGGCAGAAGGTCAACCCGACCGGGTTCCGCCTGGGCATCACCACGGACCACCGCTCGCGCTGGTTCGCCGACTCCACCAAGCCCGGTCAGCGTTACCGCGACTTCGTGGAGGAGGATGTCAAGATCCGCCGCCTCATGGAGGACGGCATGGAGCGGGCCGGTATCTCCAAGGTCGACATCGAGCGCACCCGTGACCGCGTGCGCGTCGACCTGCACACCGCCCGTCCCGGTATCGTCATCGGTCGCCGTGGGGCCGAGGCCGAGCGTCTGCGCGGTCAGCTCGAGAAGCTGACCGGCAAGCAGGTCCAGCTCAACATCCTCGAGGTCAAGAGCCCCGACCTGGACGCCCAGCTGGTCGCCCAGGGCATCGCTGAGCAGCTCGCCTCCCGCGTGTCCTTCCGTCGCGCCATGCGCAAGGGCATGCAGTCCGCGATGCGTGCCGGCGCCAAGGGCGTCCGGGTGCAGTGCTCCGGCCGCCTGGGCGGCGCCGAGATGAGCCGCAGCGAGTTCTACCGCGAGGGGCGCGTGCCGCTGCACACCCTGCGCGCGAACATCGACTACGGCTTCTACGAGGCCAAGACCACCTTCGGCCGCCTCGGCGTCAAGGTGTGGATCTACAAGGGCGACATCACCGAGCGCGAGTTCGCCCGCCAGCAGGCCGAGTCCGGCTCCCGTGGCCGGGGCCGGGGCGAGCGCCGCGGCGGCCGTCGTGGCGACCGCGGTGAGCGCGGTTCGCGTCAGAACACCGAGCAGCAGCAGGCAGCCGAGCAGACGCCGGCCGCCGAGACCGCTGCCGCAGACCAGGGAACGGAGGCCTGAGCCGTGCTCATCCCCCGCCGGACCAAGTTCCGCAAGCAGCACCGCCCGCACCGCACGGGCCTTTCCAAGGGCGGCAACCAGATCGCCTTCGGTGAGTACGGCATCCAGGCCCTCGAGCCCGCCTACATCACCAACCGCCAGATCGAGGCGGCCCGTATCGCCATGACCCGCCACATCAAGCGTGGCGGCAAGGTGTGGATCAACATCTTCCCGGACCGCCCCCTGACCAAGAAGCCCGCCGAGACCCGTATGGGTTCCGGTAAGGGTGCACCCGAGTGGTGGATCGCCAACGTCAAGCCCGGACGCATCCTGTTCGAGCTCGGCGGTGTCGACGAGGCCCTCGCCCGCGAGGCCATGCGCCGCGCACAGCACAAGCTTCCGATGAAGACCCGTTTCGTGACTCGTGAGGGTGGTGACGTCTGATGGCAATCGGTTCCAAGGGCCTGACCCCCGCCGACCTCGACGGCATGGACAACGAGCGCCTCTCCGAGGAGCTCTCCAAGGCCAAGGCCGAGCTGTTCAACCTCCGGTTCGCCTCGGCGACCGGCCAGCTCGAGGACCACGGACGTCTCAAGGCTGTGCGTCGCGACATCGCCCGCATCTACACGATCGTGCGCGAGCGTGAGCTCGGTATTCGCACCGCCCCGAGCACGGAGGAGTCCAAGTGAGCGAGCAGACCAGCACTGAGAACGTCGAGCAGTCCACCGAGCGCCCCCAGCGCAAGGTGCGTCGCGGCTACGTCGTCTCCGACAAGATGGACAAGACGGTGGTCGTCCTCGTCGAGGAGCGCTACAAGCACTCCCTGTACGGCAAGGTCCTCCGTCGCTCCAAGAAGGTCAAGGTCCACGACGAGAACAACGAGGCCGGTGTCGGCGATCTCGTCTCCATCATGGAGACCCGCCCGCTGAGCGCCACCAAGCACTTCCGCCTCCTGGAGATCCTCGAGCGCGCCAAGTGATCCTCGGCTGAACGCCGCCCTCGACGCCGTCGAGCCGGCCCCCGACGCCGCAGCATCCCACCCGGGAGGCTGCGGCGTCGGCGTCGTTGACAGCGGGTCCTGTCGATCACGGCCGACAGTCAGGTAGGCGGATCGGGGACTGCGGTGTGCGACGGGGACGTCCTTGACCTCCACAGGCCGACGGTCGTGCCCCAGTCGTCTGGAGGACAACGCAGTCCTCGGCGGGCAGGTACGTCGTCGACCTGGGGCCGGTGGGCCGGCCGGGTGCTTCGGGACGTCAGTGCAGGAGACCCGGGAAAAGCCGGTGAGCAAAGGCACAGGCCCTGGTCGTCATCTCAGGTTCCGCGCGATGTGGCGGCTGGACTAGGCTAATGGAGTTGCGCGCGCCCTCGGTGCGTCCGGCAGAGACCTCGTGCAGTCTGCGCCTGTGTCTGTCGGGACAACGTACCGCGGGAATCCCCTATCCCTGGGTCAGCCTCGTGCGGCCTGTGGCCGGGGGAGACGTGTGCAAGACCAGAAGAACGTTCGGCCAGGCTCAGGAGCTTCCTGAGAACCGGCTCGACGACAGGAGAACACTCAATGATCCAGCAGGAGTCGCGACTGAAGGTCGCCGACAACACCGGTGCCAAGGAGATCCTTTGCATCCGTGTTCTCGGTGGATCGGGTCGGCGCTATGCGGGTATCGGCGACACGATCGTCGCCACCGTCAAGGACGCCATTCCCGGCGGCAACGTGAAGAAGGGCGAGGTCGTCAAGGCTGTCGTCGTGCGTGCCCGCAAGGAGCGTCGTCGTCCCGACGGCTCATACATCCGCTTCGACGAGAACGCCGCCGTCATCCTCAAGAACGATGGGGAGCCGCGCGGTACGCGCATCTTCGGCCCCGTCGGCCGTGAGCTTCGCGAGAAGAAGTTCATGCGCATCGTCTCGCTCGCCCCGGAGGTGATCTGAACATGGCACGCATCAAGAAGGGCGACCAGGTCATCGTCATCGCCGGTAAGGACAAGGGCAAGACCGGCCGCGTTCTGGAGGTCCTCAAGGGCACTGACCGTGTCATCGTCGAGGGCGTCCAGCGCGTGACCAAGCACACCAAGGTGGGGCAGTCCCAGCAGGGCGCCCGCACCGGCGGCATCGAGACCGTTGAGGCGCCCATCCACGCCTCCAACGTCATGCTCGTCGACCCCAAGACCAAGAAGCGCACCCGCGTGGGCTTCCGCGTCGAGGAGGGCGTGCGTCCCGACGGCCGCAAGCGCACCGTCCGCGTGCGTTACGCCAAGAAGAGCGGGGAGGACCTGTGACCATGGCTGAGAAGACCACCCCCCGTCTCAAGACGAAGTACACCGAGGAGGTGCGCCCCGCCCTGCTCAAGGAGTTCCAGCACGGCAACGTGATGGAGGTCGGGCGCGTCGTCAAGGTCGTCGTCAACATGGGTGTGGGCGAGGCCGCCCACGACTCCAAGATGATCGAGGGCGCCGTGCGCGACCTCGCCGCCATCACCGGCCAGAAGCCGCAGGTCACCCGGGCCCGCAAGTCCATCGCGCAGTTCAAGCTGCGTGAGGGCATGCCGATCGGCGCGCACTCCACGCTGCGCGGCGACCGCATGTGGGAGTTCCTGGACCGCCTGGTCTCGATCTCGCTGCCCCGTATCCGCGACTTCCGGGGTCTGAGCCCCAAGCAGTTCGACGGGAACGGCAACTACACCTTCGGTCTGACCGAGCAGGCTGTCTTCCACGAGATCGACCAGGACCAGATCGACCGCGTCCGCGGCATGGACATCACCGTGGTGACCACGGCCAAGACCGACGAGGAGGCCCGCTCGCTGCTCAAGCAGCTCGGCTTCCCCTTCAAGGAGAAGTGAGATGGCGAAGACCGCACTGATTGAGAAGGCGAACCGCAAGCCCAAGTTCGGTGTCCGTGCCTACACGCGCTGCCAGCGCTGCGGACGTCCGCACTCGGTCTACCGCAAGTTCGGCCTGTGCCGTATCTGCCTGCGTGAGATGGCCCTTCGCGGCGAGCTCCCGGGCGTGAGCAAGTCCAGCTGGTAAGAACTTACGTCGCAGGTCCGCTGAGGAAACCACGACGAGGAAGGGCCAAGGCCCACTCATGACAATGACAGACCCCATCGCAGACATGCTGACCCGTCTGCGCAACGCAAACAGCGCCTACCACGACACCGTGTCGATGCCGTCGAGCAAGCTCAAGGTGAACATCGCTGAGATGCTCAAGGCCGAGGGCTACATCGCCGGCTACGAGGTCACGGACGCCGAGGTCGGCAAGACGCTCACGCTGAGCCTCAAGTACGGAGCCAACCGCCAGCGGGCCATCCAGGGCCTGCGCCGGATCTCCAAGCCCGGCCTGCGCGTCTACGCCAAGTCCACCAACCTGCCCAAGGTCCTCGGCGGCCTGGGAGTGGCGATCCTGTCCACCTCCTCCGGCCTCCTGACCGACAAGCAGGCCGAGTCGCGTGGCGTGGGCGGCGAAGTCCTCGCCTACGTCTGGTAAGAGAAGGAACGGAGGAAAACCATGTCTCGTATTGGACGGCTCCCCGTTCCGGTTCCTGCCGGAGTGGACGTCACCATCGACGGCCAGGACGTGACGGTCAAGGGCCCCAAGGGCACCCTGTCCCGCACGATCAGCGAGCCCCTGAGCGTCACCCGCCAGGAGGACGGCTCCATCCTGGTCACGCGCCCCGACGACGAGCGCCGCTCGCGCTCGCTGCACGGACTGTCGCGCACCCTCATCAACAACATGGTGATCGGCGTCACCGAGGGCTACTCCAAGCAGCTCGAGATCGTCGGCACCGGTTACCGCGTCGCCGCCAAGGGCCAGGGCATCGAGCTCTCCCTCGGCTTCTCCCACACCGTGACCGTTGAGCCCCCCGAGGGCATCACCTTCACGGTCGACGGCAACCTGAAGATCACCGTCTCCGGTATCTCCAAGGAGCAGGTCGGCGAGGTCGCGGCGAACATTCGCAAGATCCGTCCGCCGGAGCCCTACAAGGGCAAGGGCGTGCGCTACGCCGGCGAGAACGTGCGCCGCAAGGTCGGAAAGGCTGGTAAGTGACCATGGCTTACTCGATCAAGAGGGGCAAGGGCAACCCCCGCGCCATCGCCCGCAAGATCCGTCACCAGCGCGTGCGCAAGCACATCTCCGGCACGCCCGAGCGTCCCCGCCTGGTGGTCACCCGGTCCAACCGCCACATGGTGGCTCAGGTCGTGGACGACACCATCGGCCACACCCTGTGCGCCGCCTCCACCCTGGAGGAGGCCGCCAAGGGCGTCGAGGGCCACAAGGTGGGCGCCGCCCACAAGGTCGGCGAGCTCATCGCCGAGCGCGCCAAGGCGCTGGGCATCGAGGCAGTCGTGTTCGACCGCGGCGGCAACAAGTACCACGGCCGTGTCGCGGCCGTCGCCGAGGGCGCCCGCGAGGGCGGCCTGAAGCTGTGAGCACTAAGACGACGAGAAAGCAGAGGAACATCTGATGGCTGCACCGCAGCGAGACAGGTCCGCGTCGTCCGACGGCTCGGCCCAGCGCGAGAACGACGAGCGCCGGGGCGAGGGCCGCGGCCGCCGCGACCGCAACAACGACCGCCGCGACCGTGGTCGCGGCAACGACGACAAGTACATCGAGCGCGTCGTCACCATCAACCGCGTGTCCAAGGTCGTCAAGGGCGGCCGCCGCTTCACCTTCACGGCCCTCGTGGTCGTCGGTGACGGTGAGGGCACCGTCGGCGTGGGCTACGGCAAGGCGAAGGAAGTTCCCTCCGCCATCGCCAAGGCCGTCGAGATCGCGAAGAAGAACTTCTTCCACGTCCCGATGATCCGCCGCACCATCCCGCACCTGGTCCAGGGCGAGGACTCCGCCGGAGTCGTTCTCCTGCGCCCGGCGTCCCCCGGTACCGGTGTTATCGCCGGTGGTCCGGTGCGCGCCGTGCTGGACTGCGCCGGTGTCCACGACATCCTGTCCAAGTCGCTGGGCTCGTCCAACGCGATCAACATCGTGCACGCCACGGTGGACGCCCTCAAGCAGCTGGAGCAGCCCGAGGCCGTCGCGGCCCGCCGTGGCCTGCCCCTGGAGGACGTCGCCCCGCAGTCCATGCTGCGGGCCCGCGCCGAGGGCGAGGCCGACAAGCGCGCTCAGGCTGAGAAGCAGGAGGCCGAGAAGGCCGCTGAAGGAGTGGGTGCGTGATGGCTGAGTCCGCATCGAAGCAGATGACCAAGCAGCTCAAGGTCACTCAGGTCCGCTCTGGCATCGGGGGCACCCACCGCCAGCGCGAGTCCCTCAAGACCCTGGGTCTGCGCAAGATCCGCCAGTCCGTCGTGCGTGAGGACAGCCCCAGCGTGCGCGGCCTGATTGCCACGGTGCACCACCTGGTCACCGTTGAGGAGGTCTGAGATGGCTGACACCGAGAACACGCAGGAGGAGAAGGTGCGCGTCGTCAAGCTGCACCACCTGCGTCCCGCCCCCGGCGCCAAGAAGGCCAAGACCCGCGTGGGTCGTGGTGAGGCGTCCAAGGGTAAGACCGCCGGTCGCGGTACCAAGGGCACCAAGGCTCGTTACCAGGTCCGTCCTGGTTTCGAGGGTGGCCAGATGCCGCTGCACATGCGTCTTCCCAAGCTGCGCGGCTTCCGCAACCCCAACCGGGTCGAGTTCCAGCCCGTGAACGTCGGCCGCATCGCCGAGCTGTTCCCCGAGGGCGGCACGGTGACCGTGGAGGACCTCGTCGCCAAGGGTGCGGTTCGCAAGAACCAGCTCGTCAAGGTTCTCGGCGGCGGCGACGTCACCGTGGCCCTGACGCTCACGGTCGACGCCTGGTCCGGCTCCGCCAAGGAGAAGATCGAGGCCGCCGGCGGCAGCATCGCCACGCGCTGAACGCCGTCGGGCCGAGCCCGGCACGGGTGACAACCCCGACGGAGCGGCCCTGACGAGAAGCGACATCACAGACCCCGGCGGTCCAGAGAAACCTGGGCCGCCGGGGTTCGTCGTGCGCGGGCGCCACACCGCAGGACGGCTCCGGCGCATCGGTAGCGAGGTGCCTTGGATCACCCCGGGCAACGGCACCGGCACGAGACGTGAGAAAACCCGCACCTCAGCCACGTTGCAAGCCCATCTCAGCGCCCAGGTGACGAGCTCAGCGGGGTAGTCTGGGCCGGGCGCAGTTCCCCTGCGCTCCGCCTTGCTGCCCGCAAGGCCGAACCCACCCCCGAGTCCACAGGAGATCGAGTGCTCAGCGCGTTCACTCAGGCGTTCAGAACGCCAGACCTCAGGGCGAAGCTGCTCTTCACCCTCGGCATCATGGCCCTGTTCCGGCTCGGGTCGATCCTGCCGGCGCCCGGCGTCAACCTGGCCAACGCCAAGTACTGCATCGGTGAGGCCGGCAAGGACCAGAACCTCCTCAGCCTGGTCAACGTCTTCTCCGGTGGCGCGCTGCTCCAGCTGAGCGTCTTCGCGCTGGGCATCATGCCCTACATCACGGCCTCCATCATCATCCAGCTGCTGCGGGTCGTCATCCCCCGCTTCGAGGAGCTCCACAAGGAGGGCCAGGCGGGCACCGCCAAGCTCACCGAGTACACCCGCTACCTCACCATCGGCCTGGGGCTGCTCCAGTCCAGCACCATCGTGGCCACGGCCAAGAGCGGTCAGCTCTTCCAGGGCTGCGCCAGGGCCCAGCACATCGTCGCCGGCGACTCGATCGTCACCCCGCTGCTCATCATCATCACCATGACCGCCGGCACCGGCCTCATCATGTGGCTGGGTGAGCTCATCACCGAGCGCGGCATCGGCAACGGCATGTCGCTGCTCATCTTCACCTCCATCGTGGCCCAGTTCCCCTCCAACATGTTCTCCATCGCCGGAGGCAACAACGGGGCGGCCAACTTCGCCATCATCGTGGCCGTCGTCCTCCTGGCGACCCTCGCGGTCGTGTACATCGAGCAGGCCCAGCGGCGCATCCCCGTGCAGTACGCCAAGCGGATGATCGGGCGGCGCCAGTACGGCGGCTCGACCACCTACATCCCGGTCAAGATCAACACCGCCGGCGTCATCCCCGTCATCTTCGCCTCCTCGATCCTGGCCATGCCCCAGCTCGTCGCCGGCTTCGGCAACCAGACGAGCAAGTGGGTGCAGTGGATCATGACGAACCTGCAGCAGACGAGCCCGATCTACCTGACCGCCTACGGCGTCCTCATCCTGTTCTTCGCCTTCTTCTACACGGCCATCACCTTCGACGCCGAGGAGATCGCGGACAACATGAAGCGCTACGGCGGCTTCATCCCCGGCATCCGCGCCGGTGAGCCCACCGTGCGCTACCTGTCCTACGTCATCAACCGCATCACGACGGCCGGCTCCATCTACCTGGTGGTCCTCGCCCTCATCCCGACGCTCGCCGTCATCTGGCTGGACCTGGCCCAGCACCTGCCCTTCGGCGGAACCACTATCCTCATCATGGTGGGTGTGGGCCTCCAGACCGTTAAGGAAGTCAACTCCCAGCTGCAGCAGCGTCACTACGAAGGGTTCTTGTCATGAGCGCACGCATGGTTCTTCTCGGTCCCCCCGGAGCGGGCAAGGGCACCCAGGCCGCCCGGATCGCCGAGCGCCTGGGCATCCCGGCCATCTCCACCGGAGACATCTTCCGCGCCAACGTCGCCGGCGCCACCGAGCTCGGCACCCAGGCCAAGGCCTACATGGACAAGGGCGAGTACGTCCCCGACTCCATCACCAACGCCATGGTGGCCGACCGCATCGCCCAGGCCGACTGCGAGAACGGATTCCTCCTGGACGGCTACCCGCGCACCACCGCGCAGGTCGGTGAGCTCGACTCCATGCTGAAGGCCTCGGGCCTGGCCCTCGACGTCGTCGTCGAGATCACCGCCGACGCCGAGGCCGTCGTCGCCCGCCTGCTCAAACGGGCCGGTGAGCAGGGGCGCGCCGACGACACCGAGCCCGTCATCCGCCGCCGCCTCGAGGTCTACGCCGAGTCCACGGCGCCGCTGGCCGGGCTCTACGCCGAGCGCGACCTGCTCGTCCAGGTCGACGGCATGGGCGAGATCGACGTCGTCACCGGCCGCATCATGGAGGCCCTCGCCTCCCGCGGCATCACCGGCTCCTGAAGCCCACGCTCACCGGCGGGTCGTCTGCTCACGCGGACGACCCGCCTGCGCATGCTCTGGCCCGTCCCCGTCCCTGACGCGGGAGCCGGAACCGCCCCAGGCCCAGGCCCAGCCCGCTCCACACGACCCCAGGAGGCACCCGTGCTCTCACGCGAACAGATCCAGATCAAGACGCCGGAGCAGGTCCGCCTCATGCGCCGGGCCGGGCTCGTCGTCGCCGACATCCACGCCGCCCTGCGCGAGGCGGTGCGCGCCGGGCATCACCACCGCCGAGCTCGACGCCGTCTCGGCCGGGGTCATCGAGGCCGCCGGCGCCCACTCCAACTTCCTGGGCTACTACGACTACCCGGCCACCGTGTGCATCTCCGTCAACGACGAGGTCGTGCACGGCATCCCCGGTGAGCGGGTCCTGGCCGACGGCGACCTGGTCACCTTCGACTGCGGCGCCTATATCCTCGACGAGGACGGCACCCAGTGGCACGGCGACGCCGCCTTCACCACCGTCGTCGGCGGGACGTACCTGAGCGAGACCGACCGGCTCGTGGACACCACCACCCGGCAGGCCCTGTGGGAGGCCATCGCCGCCGTCGCCCGCGCCGCAGCGGGGAGGGGCGTGGGCGCCAGCTGTGCCCTCAACGCGATCGGCGACGCCGTCGAGACCGTCGTCGCGGACGTGGCTGAGCGGGAGGGCCACGAGCTGGGGATCCTTCAGGAGTACGTCGGCCACGGCATCGGCACGAGCATGCACATGGCCCCCGACGTCCTCAACTACTCCGTCAAACGGCGCGGCCCCCGCCTGCGCCCCGGCATGGTGCTGGCCATTGAGCCCATGCTCACCGCCGGCAGCCCGGCCACGCGCGAGCTCGACGACGGCTGGACCGTCGTCACCCGAGACGGCTCCCACGCCGCCCAGTGGGAGCACACCGTGGCCATCGTCCCCGGCGGCGTGTGGGTCCTCACCGCGCCCGACGGCGGAGCCGAGGGCCTGGCCCCCTACGGCATCGAGCCCAAGGCGCTGGGCTGAGACGCTGAGGCGGGGACTGCTGCGGGGTGCGTCCTCGACGACGCACGCGCCTGCGGTGTGTCAGGAAACACCGCGTGATCGCGCCATCTGGCATGGTGGAGCCCGGGCCGTCTGCCGTAAAGTTATCCGCTGGACGCGCGTCCGTCGATGACGCATGCCCTCATCCCGCATTCACGACCCTGGCAACGGGGACCCGCCCTGCGGTGGGCCTGCGCAACGGCGACCGCGGCTGCCCGGCGGCGACGTCGTCGGGGTGAACTCGAGCGAGAAAGCACCGATGGAGGAACATGGCTAAGAAGGACGGAGTCATCGAGGTCGAGGGATCGGTCGTCGAGGCCCTTCCGAACGCGATGTTCCGGGTGGAGCTGAGCAACGGGCACGTCGTGCTCGCGCACATCTCCGGAAAGATGCGGCAGCACTACATCCGCATCCTCCCCTGAGGACCGGGTGGTCGTGGAGCTGAGCCCCTACGACCCTGTCCCGCGGCCGAATCGTCTACCGGTACAGTGACATGTCGGCTCTCAGAGCCGGCGGAGGAACATCATGAAGGTCAAGCCGAGCGTCAAGAAGATCTGTGACAGCTGCAAGGTGATTCGTCGCCACGGCCGCGTCATGGTCATCTGCGAGAACCCGCGGCACAAGCAGCGTCAGGGCTGAGTCCCCGGCGCCGGGCCGCCCAGACAGCTGGACGGCCCTTTCCAGCACCCATCCCAGCGCACCCGCACCGCGGGTCCGCAACCCCCGGTTCTCGGAGGCCGGGGCCACCAGGCGAGGTGGGGGAGATGGGTGACGACCTCCGGGAGCACACAGGAGAACCACACCGTGGCACGCATTTCCGGTGTCGACCTGCCTCGCGAGAAGCGAGTCGAGATCGCACTCACCTACATCTTCGGGATCGGACGCACCCGCGCGGACGAGACCCTGAAGGCGACGGGCGTCAACCCCGACACCCGCGTCAAGGACCTCACCGAGGAGGAGCTGGTCAAGCTCCGCACCCACATCGACGGCAACTACCAGGTTGAGGGTGACCTGCGTCGTGAGGTTCAGGCGGACATCCGCCGCAAGATCGAGATCGGCTGCTACCAGGGCCTGCGCCACCGCCGCCACCTGCCGGTGCACGGTCAGCGCACCAAGACCAACGCGCGTACCCGCAAGGGCCCCAAGCGCACCGTGGCCGGTAAGAAGAAGGCCAAGTAAGCAGCAGCTCGCGCCCGCCCAGCGCAGGGCGCAGTGACGACCTCATCACGAAGAAGGAAGAATGCCTCCCAAGACCCGCGCCGCCGCGCGCAAGACGCGCCGCAAGGACCGCAAGAACGTTACCCACGGTCACGCCTACATCAAGTCCACCTTCAACAACACCATCGTCTCGCTGACGGACCCGCAGGGCGCCGTCATCGCCTGGTGCTCCTCCGGCCAGGTCGGCTTCAAGGGCTCGCGCAAGTCGACCCCCTACGCCGCCCAGCTCGCCGCCGAGGCCGCCGCCCGGCGCGCCCAGGAGCACGGCATGAAGAAGGTTGACGTCTTCGTCAAGGGTCCCGGCTCCGGCCGCGAGACCGCGATCCGCTCCCTCCAGGCCGCCGGCCTCGAGGTCGGCTCGATCACCGACGTCACCCCCCAGGCCTTCAACGGCTGCCGCCCGCCCAAGCGCCGTCGCGTCTGAGCTTTAAGGGGACGACGGCGCAGCCGGTTGCTGCGTCGTCGTCTCACCACGTTCCGCCCCCACGGCGGGACGCGGAGTAGGGCCGGCCCGGTCGGGCCGGCTGCTCCACCCATGAGGAACGGCGTCATATAGCGGGCGCCGCGACGAAAGGAAACCACGTGCTCATTGCACAGCGACCCACGCTCACCGAGGAGGTCGTGGTCGAGGACCGCCGCTCGCGCTTCGTGCTCGAGCCCCTCGAGCCCGGCTTCGGCTACACGCTCGGCAACTCCCTGCGCCGCACGCTGCTGTCCTCCATCCCGGGGGCGGCCGTGACCAGCGTCCGCATCGACGGGGTGCCCCACGAGTTCCGCACGATCCCCGGGGTCAAGGAGGATGTCGCCCAGATCATCCTCAACATCAAGGAGATCGTCCTGTCCTCGGAGAACGACGAGCCGGTCGTCATGTACCTGCGCAAGTCCGGTCCGAGCGAGGTCACCGCCGGTGACATCACCCCGCCGGCCGGCGTCGAGATCCACAACCCCGATCTGGTCATCGCCACTCTCAACGAGAAGGGCAAGCTGGAGATCGAGCTGACGGTCGAGCGCGGCCGCGGCTACGTCTCCGCCAACCAGAACAAGGACCCCAACGCGGAGATCTCCCGCATCCCGGTGGACTCGATCTACTCGCCGGTCAAGAAGGTCTCCTACTCCGTCGAGGCCACCCGTGTGGAGCAGCGCACCGACTTCGACCGTCTCATCGTCGACGTCGAGACCAAGTCCTCCATCACCCCGCGTGACGCCCTGGCCTCCGCCGGTAAGACGCTCGTGGAGCTCTTCGGCCTGGCCCGTGAGCTCAACGTCGAGGCCGAGGGCATCGAGGTCGGCCCCTCGCCGATCGACGAGGCCTTCCAGCAGGACCTGGCCCTCATGATCGACGAGCTCGACCTGCAGGCCCGCTCCTCCAACGCCCTCAAGCGCGAGGGCATCCACACCGTCGGTGAGCCTCGTCTCGCGCAGCGAGGCCGACCTGCTCGACATCCGTAACTTCGGCGCCAAGTCCATCTCCGAGATCAAGGACAAGCTGGCCGAGCTGGGGCTCTCCCTCAGGGCTCCCCGGTCGACTACGTCTCGGACGACGACTACGCCAACCCCACGTTCAGCGACGAGACCCAGGCCTGAGCCGGCTCGTTATTCACCCTAGGAGACAACCATGCCTCGCCCCACTAAGGGTCCCCGTCTGGGCGGCAGCGCCCAGCACGAGCGTCACCTGCTCGCCAACCCTGGCCACGCAGCTCATCGTTCACGAGTCGATCAAGACCACGGAGGCTCGCGCCCGTCGCCTGCGTCCCTACGTCGAGAAGCTCATTACCAAGGGCAAGCGCGGTGACCTGCACGCCCGCCGCACCGTGCTGAAGAAGGTGACGGACAAGTACGCCGTCTACCGCCTCTTCGAGGAGCTCGCCCCCAAGTTCGAGGGCCGCGAGGGCGGTTACACCCGCATCATCAAGACGACCCCCCGCAAGGGCGACAACGCCCCCATGGCGGTCATCTCCCTGGTGCTGGAGCCGGTTGCCCGCAAGGAGATCGTGGAGGACGCGGTCGCCACCGCCAAGAAGGCCGCCCAGAAGGCTGTCGCCGACGAGGACAAGGCCGAGAAGAAGGCCACGACCGAGAAGGCTGAGGAGAAGGCCGACAAGGCTGAGAAGGCTGACAAGGCCGAGTACGCCGGCGCGGTCCGCCTCGAGGAGGGCGCCACTGACGCTCCCGACGACGACCACCTGGTCAAGGGCAACGAGGACTCCATGAAGTACCACGTTCCCGGCTCGCGCTGGTACGACGCCACGGTCGCCGAGGTCTGGTTCGCCAGCGCCGAGGACGCCGAGGCCGCGGGCTTCGCCCCCGCCGGCGGCGCCGCCGCCCAGAAGGTCGAGAAGTGAGCCAGAGCTGACGCTCTGAGCGAGAACTCGGGGAGGGCCGGTCACCTGATGGTGACCGGCCCTCCCCGTGTTGCTCGGCGGATGGTGTCCGGCGGCGTCGGCGCCGGCCGGGGCCTGGTGCGCGCCAGAGGAGAATGCGGTTTGCCCGTGTCGAGTCCAGGCGTCAGCGGACGATGACCGTCTAGACATCCCGCGATGGGGTGGGGAGGACGAGGCAAGCGGGAAGCTCAGGGCAAGCCGGTAGATCGGGGCCTTGAGCGTCGGACATCCTGATCGGGGACGTACTTCGTTGACGAGAACTGCGATGTCCTCCAGATCACTGGGCGCGGGCCGCAGTCGTATGGGGGAGAAGTACGTCCTGGGCGCAGAACGCAGTCCTCGATCCGCCCGGCTTCGCGTTCTGCGCTCTCCGCACCCTGCCGCGGCACTGCCGGGCCGGCGCCACCCCTCAGAAGCTCCCTGATGGAGTCCTCCAAGGCCTTGTCCTCCGTCATGGCCTCGCTCTCCCGGCGGATGCGGGCGGCGTCGGCCTCCCTGCCCACCCACTCGAGGACTGACGCATAGGTCCGCAGCGCGCCGGCGAGCCCCCGGCTGAAGTCCTCCGGGCGCCTGCGGACCAGGCTCCGGTAGGCGGCGACCGCCTCCCGTGCGGTCTGCAGGGCCTCGCCCCGGTGACCGGCCTCGGCCAGGCGCTTGGCGAGCCGGTGCAGGCACGGGGCCAGCGCCGGGGCGTGCGTCGCCGGGTCGCGCTCGGCCAGCTCCCGGCGGATAGCCGCCGTCTCCGGATCGCGGCCAAGGCAGCGGAGCGGTCCCCGACGTCACCCAGGCATGTGGCCAGGTTGTGCAGGCAGGCCGCCAGGTCGGGCTTGTAGGCGGCTGGATCGACCTGGGCCAGGCTCCGGTAGAAAGTGACCGCCTCCTGCACCGCAGCCAGGGCCTCATGCGCGCGCCCGGCTCGGCTCAGGTTCAAGGTGAGGATGTTGAGCGCCCGAGCCAGGTCGGCGGTATGTGGAGCCGGGTTGGTGCGGACCAGCTGCCGGTAGATGTCGATGGCCTCCCAGGCCATGGCGAAGGATTCCTGCAGCTGCCCGGCCGTGTACAGGTAGACGGCGAGGACGTACAGGGACTCAGCCAGGGCCGGAGTCTCAGTGCTGGGGCGGCTGTGCTCCAGAGCGCGTCGAATGCTGACCGCCTCCCGGGCCGAAGCCAGCGCGCGGTTCAGGCTGCCGCCATCACGCAGACAGGCGGCCTGGACCGTGAGGGCGTCGGCCAGGTCAGGCAGATGGCTGTCGGGCGCGCTGTGGGCCAGAGCACGAGCGAGGTTGACTGCCTCCTCGCCCGCGGCGAGTGCCTCGCGGTGCCGTCCCACGTCGCTCAGTCGCCGAGCCAGCGTCGTCAGGGCGTGGGCTGCCTTTCGGCGAGTAGAGCGCCGGCGTGCGGCGGGCCAGCCCCCGGTAGAGCGCAGCGGCCTCCTCTGCTGCCTCCAGGGCCTTGGCTCGACGCCCGACGGCGGCCCCGCAGGCGGCCAGCACCTCCAGGGCTCCGGCAAGATCACCGGTGCACGAACCGATCTCCTCCTCATCGAGGTGGCGGTAGAGACCCACGGCCTCCCAGGCCAGCTCGAGGGCCTCATCGACATAGCCCACCGTGCGCAGTCTGGGAGCCAGACGGGCCAGGTCCGCCGCGAGCCGGCGCGTGTGCACATCCGGATCAGCCCGGACCAGACGCCGTCGGACGGTGAGGGCCTGCTGGGCGGTGACGAAAGCGGCGCTCGGCCGACCGGACTCACTCAGGCAGCAGGCGAGTGCGACCAGAGCCTGAGCCAACCCGGTCTCGTCGCCGAAGGGGTCATCCCGGCGCAGGCCCCGGTAGAGGTCCACGGACTCCTGAGCGCTGGCCAGGGCGTCACGCAGATCGCCGGAAGCGCTCAGGTCGACGGCGAGGCGGCACAGAGCCCGCGCCAGCCCGGAGGCGTGGGCGTCGTAGTCGTACCGGGTCAGGCGACGTCGGATCCGGACCGTCTCCTGCGCGGCCGTAACCCCCTCACGCATGCGGCGGGCCTCGCGCAGGCGGGCCGCCATGACCGACAGCCCCTCAGCGAGATCTGGCAGGTACGTACCTGAATCGAGCTGGGCCAGGTTCCGGAGAACCTGGCATGCCTCCCGTGCGGCATCCAGTGCCTCCCCCCGACGGCCCGATTCGGCCAGGCGCTCACTGAGCTCCAGCAGCCGACCGGCGCGAGCAGCCCCCTCGGGGGCGGCGCAGGGGGAGGGCAACACGTCTGACAAGCCTCAGGAACAGGGGGAAGATGGTGTGCTCACGCTAAACGGTGCCTGTGCGGCGCCGCGATGGGGAGATATCACCAAAGGCGCGCCCTGCCAGGGGCTCCTTTAGAATCGGCGCTGTGCTGGCAGCGGGCTGGCAGGGTGCCGGCGGCTGCTGGCAGGACAGGCACGGTGACGACACGGAAGGGAGCCGGTGTGGACACGCTGTTCAGCCTGAACCACGTGGGGGTTCAGGTCGTCGCGATGCTCGCCACCTTCGTCCTGTGCCTGACGCTGGGCGCCGAGCGCCACCTGCGCCACAAGGACGCCGGCGTCAAGACGCATGTCCTGGTGGGACTGGGCTCGTGCCTGTTCACCCTGGTGTCCGCCTACGGCTTCGCCCCGATCACCGGCTCGGATGTCGCGGTGGACCCCAGCCGCGTGGCCGCGCAGATCGTCTCCGGTATCGGCTTCCTGGGCGCCGGGGTCATCTTCGTCAACAACGACACCGTCCGAGGGCCTGACCACCGCCGCGACCGTCTGGCTCAGCGCCGCCATCGGCATGGCCTGCGGGCGGGCATGATCCCCTGGCGGCCACGGCGGTCGCGCTGGACTACATCGTCGTCCTGTTCCTGGGCCCCCTCACCTCGCGCCTGCAGCGCCGCCGCGGCGAGGTGACCGTGCGCATCGACTACGAGATCGGCAGCGCCGTCATGCCCGAGATCCTCCAGGTCGCCACCGCATCGGGCTTCACCGCCACACTGGAGGAGACCGAGGTGACCCGCGGCGAGCATGGGCGCACCATGAACGCCGTCATGCGCTTCCACGGGCAGCGCCCCGCCGTCAACCTCATCGAGGCCCTCTCCGGCCTCGACGGCGTGGACGGCGTCGAGTGCCTCGAGGGAGGCCGGCTCGACTGAACCCGCTCCGGGGAGGGCTCCGGCGACGGACGGAGTAACGGGAATTAGGGGCGGGCCATGTCCCAGCAGCGGGCGCCCCCGGTCATGCCGGCCTCGTTGGGGACCACGACGACGTCGTCGCCGATCTTGGCCAGCTGGGCCGCCGTGATCCGCCGCGAGTTGCCGCCGCCCAGGTAGAGGCGGTCCCACAGGTACATGGGGCGCAGGGCGTCGACGACGCGGCGCACCCGGCGCGACCAGTGCGCGTCGCCCAGGCGCAGGCGCTCGTGCTCGCCGATGTAGTCGTCGTACGTCAGTCCCCAGCGCACCGGCCCCTGGGAGACCTCCACGTGCGGGGCCAGGACCCCGTTGTCGAAGACGGCGTTGCCCAGGCCCGTGCCCAGGGTCACGATCATCTCCAGGCCGTGGCCCGTGACGACGCCGGCCCCGGCGACCTCGGCGTCGTTGAGGACCAGGGAGGGGATGCCCAGGGCCTTGGAGACGGCGGCACCCATGTCGAAGCGGCCCCAGGCCTCCACCAGGTCGGGCAGCACCTTGGAGCGCGGGCCGTCCTTGGTGATGTAGTGCGGCGTGGCGATGACGACCCCGTGGCGGATCATGCCCGGCATCCCCACCGTCACCCGGTCCGCGCCCGGCAGCTGGGAGGCCAGCGAGGCGATGGTCTCCACCAGCTTCTCCGGCGGCAGCGGGTAGGGGGTCGGGGTGCGCACGGCGCGGGAGATGATGTTGCCCTCGCAGTCCAGCACCGAAGCCTTGATGCCGCCGCCTCCGCAGTCCACGGACAGAGTCGTTGTGCTCACGGCCGCGAGCCTAGTGGAAGCGCGAAGACGGTGCGGTTCAATGGGGGCATGCCACGCATCCGCCTCGACCTGGCCTACGACGGCACCTTCTTCTCCGGGTGGGCCGCCCAGCCCGGGCTGCGCACCGTCGAGGGGGTCCTCACCTCCGCCCTGGCCACCGTGCTGCGTGAGCCCGTCCGCCTCACCGTGGCCGGACGCACCGACGCCGGCGTCCACGCCGCCGCCCAGGTGGTCCACCTTGACGTGAGCCCCGAGGCCTGGGCCGCGCTGCCCGGACGCTCCGGGCGCCTGCCCGAGGCCGCCCTGCTCACCCGGGTGGCGGGCGTCCTGGCCCGCGAGGCCCAGGAGAGCCTGGCCCGCACGCCGCGCGGGGCCGGCGACGTCGTCGTCACCGGGGCGCGCACCGTGCCGGAGGCCTTCGACGCCCGCTTCGGCGCCCTGAGCCGCCGCTACACCTACCGGATCGCCGACGCCGCCGCCCCGCGCGACCCCGCCCGGCGCGCCACCGTCCTGTGGCTGCCCGATGCGCTCGACGTCGAGGCCATGGACGCCTCGGCCCGGGCTCTGCTCGGCGAGCACGACTTCCTGTCCTACTGCAAGCCCCGCGAGGGCGCCACGACCATCCGCACCCTGCGCACCCTGCAGTGGCGCCGGGCCGAGGCTGGGCCGGACGCAGGGGCCGGACGCCGGGGCTCAGTGACCCTGTGCGTCGTCGCCGACGCCTTCTGCCACCCATGGTCCGCTCCCTGGTGGGGGCGGGCCTGGCCGTCGGGCAGGGACGCAAGCCGGTCACCTGGCCGCGCGAGCTCCTGGACGCCCGTACGCGCCAGGGCGCCGCCCCCGTCGCCCCGCCGCACGGGCTGACCCTGGAGGAGGTCACCTACCCGGTCGACGACGAGCTCGCCGCCCAGGCCGAGCGGGCCCGCACCACCCGGCGCCTGAGCTGCTGATCGGCGGTCAGGGGCTCACCTGGCCGCGTGGTGCGATTCACGGAACTGGGAAGCCGCACCTTTTGACCCTTCCGCGGGGCGCCCGGTACTGTTGGCAATCGTCGTGCAGCACACGTGTGCGTGTCCGCGGTGCCGTCCCACTCGCCCCGGATCGCCTGTGCTCCGACCACTCACCTGACCATGGTGGTCTCGCCGAACCGCGAACGCTTCACCGCGCTTCGGCGTGCCCACTCGCCAAGAGAAACGAAGGCAACGCCCGTGCGCACGTACACACCGAAGCCCGGCGACGTCGAGAAGAACTGGTACGTCATCGACGCCACCGACGTCGTCCTGGGTCGACTCGCGGCCCAGGCCGCCACCCTGCTCCGTGGGAAGCACAAGCCCCAGTTCGCCCCCAACGAGGACTGCGGCGACTACGTCGTCATCATCAATGCCGACAAGGTGGCTCTCACCAACGGCAAGGCTGACAAGAAGTTCGCCTACCGCCACTCCGGCCACCCGGGTGGTCTGACCGCCGTCTCCTACCGCGAGCTGCTGGCCACCCGCCCGGAGCGCGCCGTCGAGAAGGCCATCAAGGGCATGGTTCCCCACACCAAGCTCGGTCGCGCCCAGCTCAAGAAGCTCAAGGTCTACGCAGGTGCCGAGCACCCGCACGCCTCCCAGAGCCCGAAGACGTTCGAGATCACCCAGGTCGCCCAGTAAGCGCTCCAGCGCTCGGCACCCCGCGACAAGCAAAGGACATATCGTGGCTGAGACCACTGTCGACATTGACGCGCTGGACGAGGAGAACGCCCCCTCCAGCTACACCACCGAGACCGAGGAGTCCGCTCCGGGTCGCGGCCAGTCCATCACCGCCCCCGGCTCCGGTCTGGGTCGCCGCAAGGAGGCCGTCGCTCGCGTGCGCCTCGTTCCCGGCACCGGCCAGTGGACGCTGAACGGCCGCTCCCTGGAGGACTACTTCCCCAACAAGCTGCACCAGCAGCTCGTGCGCGCCCCCTTCACCATCCTGGACCTCGAGGGCCGCTTCGACGTCGTCGCCCGTATCAACGGCGGTGGCGTCTCCGGCCAGGCCGGCGCCCCTGCGCCTGGGCATCGCCCGCGCGCTCAACGAGATCGACCGTGAGGCCAACCGCGCCACCCTGAAGAAGGCCGGTTTCCTCACTCGCGACTCGCGCATCGTGGAGCGCAAGAAGGCCGGTCTGCACAAGGCCCGCCGTGCCCCCCAGTACTCCAAGCGCTGATTGGGTCAGGTCCTGGCCGAGCCGGCCGGACCTCCCCTCCGCTACGACGGCGGTCGTCCCCTTCCTGGGACGGCCGCCGTCGTCATGTGTCAGGGGTGGCGGGGAGCCTCCCGGGTGGCGGCGCATCAGTCGATATGCGGCCGACAGGCGTCCGAGGCATGCCGGTGAGGGGCGCGATCTCGGGCGCAAGCCGCCGGGCCGGGGTCGGCGCAGGACATCAGACCTTGCGCGCTGGCCGAAGGTTGGGCCCCGATGTTCGGCGCCCCGTGGCAGGATGGTGCTGTTTCGTCACCCTTCAGGAGGATTTCCATGGCTCGTCTCTTCGGAACCGACGGCGTACGCGGCCTGGCCAACGACCTGCTCACGCCCACCCTGGCCGTACAGCTCGGTGAGGCCGCGGCCCGCGTCCTGACCAAGGACACGTCCGCCGCACGGAGCTCACGCAGCGGCCGCCCCCGCGCCATCGTGGGCCGCGACACCCGCGCCTCCGGAGAGTTCCTCGACCACGCCATCAGTGCGGGCCTGGCCTCCTCCGGCATCGACGTCACCCGCGTGGGCGTCCTGCCCACCCCGGCGATCGCCCACCTGACGGCCACCCAGGACATCGAGCTGGGCGTCATGATCTCCGCCTCTCACAACCCCTTCCCGGACAACGGCATCAAGTTCATCGCCCGCGGCGGTTACAAGCTCGCCGACGCCGTCGAGGACGAGATCGAGGCCCTCCTGGGCACGGTCAACGACCGCCCCACCGGCGCCGACGTCGGCCGCGTCATCAAGGGGGAGACCGTCGCCGACCAGAACTACATCAACCACCTCGTCGACTCCGTCGCCACCGACCTGTCCGGGCTGCGCATCGTCGTCGACGCCTCCAACGGCGCCGCCTCCGTCGTGGGTCCTGCCGCGCTGCGGGCCGCCGGCGCCGAGGTCATCGTCATCAACGCCTCCCCGGACGGCCTCAACATCAACGACAACTGCGGCTCCACCCACCCCGAGCAGCTGCAGAACTACGTCAAAGCGGTCGGGGCGGACATGGGTGTGGCCTACGACGGCGACGCCGACCGCTGCCTGGCCGTGGACGCCAACGGCAAGCTCGTCGACGGCGACCAGATCATGGGCATGCTCGCCATCGGTATGAAGGCCGACGGCACCCTCGGCTCCGACACACTCGTCGTGACCGTCATGAGCAACCTCGGCCTCATCCTGGCCATGCGTGAGCACGGCATCCGCACCGTCCAGACCGGCGTGGGCGACCGCTACGTGCTCGAGCGGATGCTCCAGGGCGGCTACACCCTGGGCGGCGAGCAGTCCGGGCACGTCATCGACACCGTCCACGCCACCACCGGTGACGGCGTGCTCACCTCCCTGCACGTGGCCGCGCGGGTCAAGCGCACCGGCAAGACGCTGGCCGAGCTGGCCAGCGTCGTCACCCGCCTGCCCCAGACCCTCATCAACGTCAAGAACGTCGACAAGGGCGCCGCCAGCACCAACAAGGCCGTGCAGGACGCCGTGGCCTCCGCGGAGAAGGACCTGGGCGAGACCGGCCGGGTCCTGCTGCGCCCCTCGGGCACCGAGCCGCTCGTGCGCGTCATGGTCGAGGCCGCCACCCAGGAGGAGGCCGACCGCGTGGCCCGCTCCCTGGCCGACACCGTCAAGAACAACCTCAGCCTGTGAGCTGACGGCGGCTTCCTCCCCGGGGCCGGTCGCGGCTGGCGCCACCAGAACGGTGGCCGGCGTCGCGACCGGCCCCCGCATGCGGAACACCGCCTCAGGGAGATGGGTGAGAATAGGCCCGTGACCTCCCCGTACCGCCTGGCTCTCCTGACGGAGCCTCCGACCTGGCAAGGCCGGCCCCTGAGCGGAAGGAGCCTTGACCTGCTCGCCGTGCTCGCCGGCAGCCACGACGCCAGGGTGAGCGACGCCGCCCTCATTGAGGCCCTGTGGCCCTGACGACGCCCCGGCCCGGCTGCTGCGGGCGCTTCACGTCGTCGTCTCCCGGCTGCGCACCGTCGTGGGGGAGGGCGTCGTCGAGCGCAGTGGCGACGGCTACCGACTGGAGCTGGCGGAGGCGGAGGTCGACATCCGGGACCTGGCGGGCAGGGCGCACAGAGCCAGGGCCTGCGCCGCCGCCGGCCAGTGGGAGCAGGTCCTCGATCTCACCGGCCGACTGCCCCAGGTGCCCGTTCCCGACGAGGCCGACGACAGTGTTGGCGCAGGAGCCGCCCCTGTGGCCCTCTTGCGAGAGCGGGCTGCAGCCCTGACCGAGGGTGCCCGCCGCGACCGGGGGCTCGCCCTGGAGGCCACCGGTGAGCACGAGCGGGCCGCGGATCTGCTGCGTGAGGCCTCCCAGCGCGACGGCGGCGACGAGACCGTCCTGGCCGCCCTCATGCGCGCCGAGTCCTGGGTGCGCTCTCCGGCTGCGGCCCTGGAGATCTATGAGCAGCACCGCTGTCGCCTGCGTGAGCTGGGAGCCGTGCCCGGTCCGGCCATGCGCGCCGCCCACGAGGCCGTCCTGGCCGCTGAGAGCCCCGTGCGCCACGGCCTGGAGCCCGAGCCCGAGCACTTCCTGGGGCGCGAGGCGGACGTGACCGGTGTTCTCAAGGCCCTGAGCACCCACCGTCTGGTGACGCTCACCGGCCCCGGCGGGGTCGGCAAGACCACCCTGGCCCAGGCGGTGGCGGCCCGCAGCCGCCGCCCCGCCGTCTACGTCGTCGTCCTCGCCGAGGTGTCACCCGGGGCCGATCTGGCCAGGGCCGTGCTCGACGCAATCGGAGGCTCCGCTGTGGTTGACGGTGACCCGCACCGCGATCTGGCTGCCGCCCTCTCCCAGCCCGGAACCGTCCTGGTGCTGGACAACTGTGAGCACCTGGCCGGTGAGGCGGCCGACCTCATCGGGCCGCTCCTGGTGGCCTGCCCCGACCTGCGCGTCCTGGCGACCTCGCGCCGCCCCCTCGACCTGGCAGCGGAGCACGTCCACCGCCTCGACGCCCTCGATGCCACCTCCTCCGCCGAGCTCTTCCGCGTGCGCGCCTTGGCCGCTCGCCCCGGCCAGGTCATCGACGATGACGACCTGGCCGAGCTCCTGAGACGGTTGGAGGGCATTCCCCTGGCCATTGAGCTGGCCGCCGCGCGCACCCGCAGCCTGTCGGTCGGCCAGATCGCCGAGCGCCTGCCCGGCAGACCCGATCTGCTCACCGCTGCCCGCGACGCCCCAGCCCGTCAGCGCACCCTGACAGCGGTCATCGAGTGGTCCTGGAACCTGCTCGACGCCGCCGAGCGTCGCGCCCTGGCCCGGCTGGCCCTGCTCGCGGACGGCTTCACCCTCCTGCCTGCGGAGGCGCTCATCGGTGCGCAGGCCGCCGACCTCCTCGACGCCCTGGTCTCCCACTCCCTGCTCGTGGTGCGTGACCACGGCCTGCCCCGTTTCCACATGCTCGTCACCGTCCGCGACTTCGCTCTGACGCAGCTGTCCGCCTCCGGCGACGAGGCCGAGGCCCGCGCGGCCCTGCACCAGTGGGCGGTGGACCTGTGCTCCCAGATCCGTTTTCCCATGGAAGCCGGCGACTTCGGCGACGCCCGTCACCCCGAGGCGCGCCGCCACGACCGTCTCTTCCGGCAGGTCGCCCACGATGAGGCCGTCATCCTTCAACAGCTCGACCGGCTCCTGGCGCGGGCCGACGGCCACGGCTCGGATCGCCTGCCGTCGGATCTGCGCGACGCGATCTGCCTTATCGGTGCCGCCCTCATGCGCCTGTGGAGCGTCACCTGGAGCTATGAGCGTATCGCCGACTACGGTGCGCGCCTCATCGCTCCCGCTGTCCAACCTGCCCGGGACTCGCGCGGCAATGAGGCAGGCCTGAGCGTCCTGGCCCTGTGCGTCACCCTCTTCGGGCTCCTGAGCCACGTGCCCGCACAGGTCCGCTCTCTGCTGCCGGCCTCCTTCAACGGTGAGGGGCCGTTCAGCCGGGTCAGGCGCTTCCTGCGTGCGAGCGACGAGCAGTGGCCCGAGCTGACAGGCGACGCCGACCCCTGGGTCGCCTGGGCGGCGACCCGCTGCCTGGCCGCCCAGCAGGAGGACGACGGCGATCCTCAGGCCTCCCTGGAGACCATCGAGGCCCTCCTGGGACGGCTCCATGGCCACGACCTGGCCGGCATTCACCTGCTCGAGCTGCATCTCCACCGGCTGCAGGTGCTCATGTCCCTGGGGCGCTACAGCCAGGTTGTTGACGCCTGCTCGCGCGCCCAGGTGCTCCTGGAGCGGGTCCTGCCCAGCTGGGGTGAGTTCTTCCGCACGACACTGCACATGGAGGGGGCCTACTGCGCGGTCTACCTCGAGCCGCGCCCCGAGACGGCGGGCAGGCTGCTGGAGAGCCTGGAACCGGTCGACCTGCCGGGAACCATGCGCTTCATCGCCCGCTCCGTGCGCGGCGAGCTGGAGCTCACCCGCGGGAACGTGCGCACCGCCGCCCTCATCCAGCGCGTGAGCCTGCGCTACGCCGGGAACTGGCGCTCCATCCTGGGATCGGGCTCCCAGTGGGAGCTCTACATCCTGAGCATGTGTCTGGTCACCGACGTCGAGCTCAGCCCCGACGACGCCGTAGAGCTCGATGCCGGAGCCATCCGCGCCCGAGCCACCTCCCTGCTGCGTGAGATCCTCTCAGATCCGGCTCCGCGGCAGCGCGACATTCCCACGCTCATGGCTTTCGCGGCAGCCGTCGGCCTGTCCGCCGTGGCTGCTGAGGACGCGGGTCCCGACCGGCGGGCAGTAGGGGCCGAGCTGGTCGCCACGGCCCTGGCCGTGGGCACCAACCAGACCTGCCGCCTGCTCTCCCACGACTACCTGCGCAGCCGGACCGAGAGGCTGGACGCCCTGGCGCTGGCACAGGCCGAGGAGAGGATTCGGTCCCTGGACCGCGGCGGGCTCGTGGTTCACGCAGCCGACCTCGCCGGCCGTCTGGCGGGCGAGGTCGGCTGAGTCCCTGAACTGCGGCTCAGGCGTTGCGCCGCTGGTAGCGCACGACCGTCAGGGGAGCCATGACGGCCAGGATCAGGAGCGAGCCGATGATCGCGGCCCGCACGTCCCTCGGCTGAGCCCGCTGTCCCGTCCAGCAGGTACCGGCCGCCGTCGACGATGTGCGAGACCGGGTTGTGGCGCACGAAGGCCTTGAGCCATCCCGGTAGCGTCGAGGTGGGCACCATGGCGTTGGACAGGAAGGTCAGCGGGAACAGGACGATCACCGTGAAGGAGGTGACCGCCTGGGCCGAGGAGAAGACCGTCCCCAGGAAGAGGAAGATCCAGGCGATGGCCCAGGCGCAGCCGGCCGCCAGGGCGATGGCGCCCAGCGCCCCGGACCAGCCGTTGACGGGCCGGTAGCCCAGGACGTAGCCGGTGAGTACGGTCAGTGAGGTGCAGATGAGGTAGCGCAGCACGTCGGAGACCATGGGCCCCAGGACCGGCGCGATACGGGACATCGGCATGGTGCGGAAGCGGTCGAAGACGCCCTTGTCCATGTCCTCGCGCAGGTCCACGCCCACGCTCTGGCTCGTGGTCAAGGCATTCATGATGATGAGCCCCGGGACGATCGTGGGCAGGTAGGCCTTGACGTCGCCGGCGATGGCGCCTCCGAAGAGCTCGCCGAACAGGACGGTGAACATCACCGGCTGGATGAGGATGTCGTAGAACTCTCCGGGGTTGCGCACCATGGTGATGAGTGAGCGCCAGGCCATGGTCATGGTGTCCGGGACGAGCCGGGCCTCGCTGAAACGCCAGACGCCGGGGGAGAGGGAGGTACTGGTTGGTGCGGTCGCGGTGGTGGGGACGGTCATGACTGCTCCTGAGAGTCTGTGGGACGGGAGGACGAGGAAGCGGGTGATGGCGCTGACGGTGCGGCGGCATCGGGCGAGGCCGCGTCATCGTGCTTCGTGGGCTGCCCGGTCAGGGCCATGAAGACCGAGTCCATGCTGGGGCGGTCCACCGAGACGGTTCTGGGCGACAGACCGGCGTCGCGGAGGGCCACGAGCACCTCGGTGGCCACCGAGGCCTCGCTCAGCGGTGCCTGCAGGTGGGTGCCCTGGTCGACGGTCGCCGGGGCGTGACCGGTCACCCGCTCGATGATCGCCGCAGTGGCCTCCCGGTCCTCGGGAGTCGCCGGTGTCAGCACGAGGGAGCTGCTGCCCACTCGGTCCTTGAGCTCATCGGGGGTGCCCTCGGCGATGAGCCGTCCGGCGTCGATGATGCCGACCCGGTGAGCCAGGCGGTCGGCCTCCTCCAGGTACTGAGTGGTCAGCAGGATCGTCGAGCCGCCCTCCACCAGGGAGCGGATGACGTCCCACATCTGCTCACGCGTACGCGGGTCCAGGCCGGTGGTGGGCTCGTCGAGGAAGATGAGCGGAGGACGGGAGATGAGCGAGACCGCCAGATCCAGTCGCCGCCGCATCCCACCGGAGTATCCGCTCACCCGCTTGCCGCCTGCCTCGGTGAGGCTGAAGGCGGCCAGCAGCTCCTCGGCCCGCTCATGTGCCCGACGTCGACCAAGGCCCAGGAGGCGCCCGAAGAGCCGCAGGTTCTCCGAGCCGGTGAGCGTCTCATCGACGCTGGCGTACTGTCCCGTCACCCCGATGAGGCCGCGCACCGCGTGGCGCTCGCGGACGACGTCGTGCCCCAGGACCATCGCCCGGCCCCGGGTGGGGGCCAGCAGGGTGGTCATCATGCGCAGCGCCGTCGACTTGCCGGCACCGTTGGGGCCGAGCAGGCCGTAGACGATGCCGGTGGGGATCTCCAGGTCCAGGCGGTCGACGGCGGTGAAGGAGCCGAAGGTGCGGGTCAGACCATCGGTCCTGATGGCCGGTGTCTCGCCCGGTGAGAGCGATTCGTTTGCTGTTCGTGTTGCCATGCCGCCAAGGCTGGACCCCGGCGGTTTCACAGCGGCTTCACCGCGACGCCACTCGGTTTCACGCCGTTTCGTTCCGCCCACGGACCATGCCAGGTAGGTGCTGATCGTGGCGGGTGGCCTTGTCACGGGCCGCCTCGTAGCTCCTGTAGAAGATGGGCGCAGAGACTCCGTTGGTCCGGCCCTGCTCGTAGACGGTCCGGCACACGAACAACAGGTCAGCGGTGTTGCCATGCAGCGTCATGATTCGTCGGGTGAGGAGATTCCTGGCGAACATCCGCTTCATGAGGGGTGCGGACACGGCGGTCGGCAGCCGGTAGACGAGCATCTCGCTGCGGTAGCGCCTCAGGTCAACACCGCGTGAGGCCACGATCCTCGATGCTTCCCGGATCGCCTTGACCACCCGGGTGAGCATCCTGGTAGAGCCCATGAGCTGCTCGGCGGCGCGCGTCGTGTCCTCGACGTCGCCGTACATTGCTGCCACGGCACCGACACCGGCGTTGATCGCCATATGCAGCCAGATCCACTCGAGCATTTCATGGGGGTGCTCGAGGCTGATGCCGCAGGAGCCGAACAGCGCCTCCACCCCCTCGTAGCCCGGGAAACGGGCTTTGTCGTGCCGCTCCAGCATGACGTGGTCGAAGACGCAGCAGGTGAGCCGTTCTCCCGTGATGCTCCCGCCCGCCACCGGATACCCCAGGAGGACATCGCGGCCGGCCATCAAACGGTCGAGCTCCTTGCGTTCTCCCCAGAACCCGCAGAACAGAAGCACAGGTCCCTCGATCCCACCCGTACGGAGGGCGGCCATTGCCTCGGCGATCCTGCCCTGCGGCACCGAGACCACGATGAGGTCGTAGCTCGTGTGTCCCCGGTGGTGAACGGTGTACTGGTCCTGGGACAGCGAGCCTTTCGGGTCACGCCTGCCATCGAGGATCTCGACCTCGAGCGAGCTGACTGAGGCCCTCGTACTGCTTTGCCGCACCAGGTGCTCGACGGGTGACCGGCCTTCTGAAAAAGGTATCCGTAGGTTGTCCCGATGACTCCGAGGCCGACGACGAGGATGCTCATCGGAGCCGTGCGTGTTTCCTGTGCTGTCATGACCGTGAGTCTGCTGCCCTCCGGTTTCAGACCGCCTTCACGGTGGCTTCAGGGAGGGGCGCTCAGGACTTGCGCAGCAGGACCCGGCTCATACGGTGCTCGGCGTCCTTGGTCAGGACCAGGGTGGCCCGCCCTCGGGTGGGGGCGATGTTCTCGCGCAGGTTGACCAGGTTGACGCTCTCCCAGATCTCATTCGCTCCAGCCAGGGCCACGTCGTCGGGGATCTCGGCGAAGCGGCGGAAGTAGGAGCCCGGCTGGGTGAAGGCCGTGTGCTTGAGGGTGAGGAACCGGTCCAGATACCAGCGGCGGATGTCGTCGGGGTCGGCGTCGACGTAGATCGAGAAGTCGATGAAGTCGCTCACCGCCAGCGCAGAGGCCCCCGGCCGCGACCCCCGCGGGGCGGGCTGGAGCACGTTGAGCCCCTCCAGCACGAGGATGTCGGGGCGCTCCACAGTCGCGTGCCGGTCCGGGACGATGTCGTAGACCGTGTGGGAGTAGACGGGCGCCTGGACGTGCTCGCTGCCGGACTTCACCGCCGCGACGAACTCCAGCAGCGCACGACGGTCGTAGGACTCGGGAAAGCCCTTGCGGGCCATGAGCCCGCGCTCCTCAAGAACCCGGTTGGGCAGCAGGAAGCCGTCGGTGGTCACCAGATCCACCCGGGGCGTGTCCGGGAAGCGGGCGAGCAGGTGGGCGATGAGACGCGCCGTCGTCGACTTGCCCACGGCGACCGACCCGGCCACCGCGACGATGAAGGGCGTGGGCGGCTCGCTCACCCCCAGGAAGGCGCCGGTGCGGTGCGCCCGCTCGCGCGAGGTGGCGATGTAGTCCTCCAGCAGAGCGGTCAGGGGCCGGTAGACGGCGTCGACCTCGGCCAGGTCGATGGGGTCGCCCAGCCCCCGCAGCTTCTCGACATCGGCCTGGGTCAGCGGCAGCGGCGCCGAGGACGCCAGGGCGGACCACTGGTCCCGGTCCAGCTCGATGTAGGGCGAGGCGTCCGGAATACCCAGGTCACTCGGGTCGCTCAGCTCGGATGTCACTGACACAGTGTCGCAAATGAAGGTGCCCGGCGGACAATCTCCGAGGGGTGAATGGGACTCGTCGGGGCGGCGGTGGAGCTCCGGCGGGGAATCGAGGTCACACTGAGATCACACCGAGATCACATCGACGTGTCCCGGCGCTCGTTGTCAACGCCGCGCCAGCATGATTCGATCGGAGCATGTGTGGAATTGTCGGCCACGTCGGCCCTCCGAGTGAAACTGGTTCCTCCCGTTCCCTGACCGTTCTCATGGATGGCCTCGGCCGTCTGGAGTACCGCGGCTACGACTCTGCGGGCGTCGCGCTGGTGGGCCCCTCCGGCCTGGATGTCATCAAGGAGGCTGGCAAGCTCTCCGGGCTGCGCGCCATCCTGGAGGCCACCCTGCCGGCTCCCGCCACCGCGGGCATCGGGCACACCCGCTGGGCCACTCACGGCGGCCCGACGACGGCCAACGCCCACCCCCACCGCGCCGGCCACCTCGCCGTGGTCCACAACGGCATCATTGAGAACTTCCGCCCGCTGCGCGAGGAGGTCGAGGCCGCTGGGCGCGAGCTCCTCTCCGACACCGACACCGAGGTCGTCGCCCATGTCCTGGACATCGACTTCACCTCCCGTCTGCGCCAGGACCCGGCCGCCGCCTCCGACCCGGCCCGGGTCGCCGACCTCCTGGTCGCCTCGATGCAGGCCGTCACCGCCCGCCTCGAGGGCGCCTTTCGCGCTGCTGGCCGTCACCGACCTGGCCCCCGCGGCGATCGTCGCCGCCCGCCGCTCCAGCCCCCTGGTCATCGGCCCGGGCGAGGAGAGAACTTCCTGGGCAGCGACGTCGCCGCCTTCGTCGCCTTCACCAAGAAGGCCGCCGAGGTCGACGACGACCAGGTCCTCCTGCTGACCGCCGACGCCGTCCACGTCTGGGACAAGGACGGTAACGCCGTCGAGCCCAAGACCTGGGAGGTCTCCTGGGACGCCTCCGCAGCCGTCAAGGGCGGCTACGACACCTTCATGGACAAGGAGATCCACGAGCAGCCCGCCGCCGTGGCCGACACCCTGCGCGGCCGCGTCGACGAGCGCGGTGAGCTCCAGCTCGACGAGATGCGCATCGACCCCGCCGTCCTGCGCAGCGTCGACAAGATCATCGTCATCGCCTGCGGCACCGCCGCCTACGCCGGGCACGTCGCCAAGTACGCCATCGAGCACTGGTGCCGCATCCCCGTGGAGGTCGAGCTCGCCCACGAGTTCCGCTACCGCGACCCGGTCGTCAGCGAGAAGACCCTGACCGTGGCCATCTCCCAGTCCGGCGAGACCATGGACACCATCCAGGCCGTGCGCCACGCCCGTGAGCAGGGCAGCAAGGTCCTGGCCATCGTCAACACCTACGGCTCGACCATCGCCCGCGAGGCCGACGCCGTGCTCTACACCCACGCCGGCCCGGAGGTCGCCGTCGCCTCCACCAAGGCCTTCCTCGCCCAGATCACCGCCTGCTACCTGCTGGGGCTCTACCTGGCCCAGCTGCGCGGCAACAGAGTGGCCTCGACGAGGGTCGCCGAGTACCTGGACAACCTCGCCGCCATGCCGGACCGCATCCAACAGGTCCTGGACAACCAGGAGGCCCGCGTGCGTGAGCTGGGCACTAAGCTGGCGGACAAGTCCTCCTTCCTGTTCCTGGGCCGCCACGTCGGCTTCCCGGTGGCGCTGGAGGGAGCGCTCAAGCTCAAGGAGCTCGCCTACGTCCACGCGGAGGGCTTCGCCGCCGGCGAGCTCAAGCACGGACCGATCGCGCTCATCGAGGAGGGGCTGCCGGTCTTCGTCATCGTGCCCACCCCGCGCCGCCCCGTCCTGCACGACAAGGTCATCTCCAACATCCAGGAGATCCGGGCCCGTGGCGCGCGCACCATCGTCATCGCGGAGGAGGGGGATACCGACGTCGAGCCCTTCGCCGACCACATCATCCGGGTGCCCGCCACCCCCACGATCCTGTGGCCGCTGCTGACCGTGGTGCCGCTGCAGATCTTCGCCGCGGCCCTGGCCGGGGCCAAGGGTCTGGACATCGACCAGCCGCGCAACCTGGCCAAGTCCGTCACCGTCGAGTAGGGCAGAGACTGAGCCGTCGACTCGACCCTCAATGGTGCCGAGCCCGCATCCCGGGCTCGGCACCGCCGTCTACAGGGCCGGGCGCAGGGACCGGATCTGCTGCTTCGTGCGGGCCTGTGAGCGCTGAGAGGACAGAGTCAGGTCGTCGTCGTTGTCGACGTGATCGGCCTGAGCGACGACGAAGGCCTGGGCCATACCGCCGTCGTGGGCCAGAGAGAGATGCCAGTGGCCGATGCCGGCCTGGCGGGCGGCCATCGCGGCCGCCCCGGTCAGGCGCAGGCGCGGTGGGGTGCCGGGCGTGGAGGTCACCTCGATGTCCTGGTACTCCCAGCCCTGGGGCGCGTCCAGCCCGAGCTCGGCGTAGGCCGACCCCAGGGCCTTGAGAACCGCCTCCTTGGCCGCCAGGCGCGCCCTGAGGGAGGCGGCCCGCTTCGGCAGGCGGCCAGCTCGGCGGGGTGAAGAGCCGCTCACGCAGGCCGGGTACCCGGTCCATGTAGCCTTCGAGGCGGGGGATATCAACCAGGTCGGTCCCTACAGCGCGGATCACTCGGCCATTGTGCCGGGTGAGCGGGCAGCGCGAGGGTGAACGCGCCACCCAATTCTGGAAGAGACAACTTCTTGGTGCCCTAGCCGCTGAGGGGCAATGCGGTCCGGCGGCCACCCATGAGGTCTTGCTCTGTGAAACTGCCCGTCTCAAAGCCGTGTTGGAGGGGCGAGGAGAGCGGAGCGGAGGACAATGGGACGGATGAGTGACCTCAACGACCTCCCCGCGTTCCCACGACGTCACCGACCCCACCACCCTGCGCCTGGCCCTGCCCAGGAGATCGCGGCCGCGGAGGCCCCCGTCACCGCGGGCACCGACCGCTACATGAGAGCCGCCGCCCACGCGGTGGCCCGGGCGACGCTGCGCGAGCTGCGCCAGGAGCCGGCACTGCGGGCACCGCGGTGGCCCCCGCCCGGCAGGTTCCGGCGCCGTTGACCTCGATGAGCCCCGATGGGGTCGGCTGCCACCCCCGCCTCATCGCTGTCCCCGGCGATGCCGCTGGGAGGAGCAGGTGAGGCGGCGGGGACGCAGACCGGCCCCGGATGGATCTCCGGGGCCCCGGTACTCCTCTTAGTCGGCGGCGGCCACAACGGTGCCGACACCCTCCTGGCCGGAGGTCTGCTCGCCCACAGCGGCTGCGCGGTCAGCGCCGTGCTCGCCACCGAACACCCCCATCCCGTCGCCCTGGAGGAGGCCCGCAGCCACGGCGTCACCATTCACGGCGCCGGATACCGCAGCGACGACGCAACCGGCCAGGACGCCGCCGAGGCCATCGCCGCTATCGACGCCTTCCTCGTCCACGGCGGACTCGTCCTGGACGGGCTCACCGGCATCGGCGCCACCGGGGCGCTGCGACCCGACGCCGCCGCCCTCATCGCCCCGCTCATCGCCGCCGGGGAGCCGGGGCGTCGCCCACTGCGTCATCGCCGTCGACCCTGCCCAGCGGAACCGGCGTCGACGACGGCACGGTGAGTGGCCCGGTCCTGGCCGCCGACCGTACCGTCACCTTCACCTGCCTAAGGGATGCCAGTGCCTGCCCCCGGCCCGGCACCTGTGCGGCGTCGTTGAGGTCGTCCCCCTCGGGCTGCCCGCGCCCACGAGCCGGCCCCTGGCCCGCCGCCCCGTCGACGGTGCCCTGGGCGACTACCTGACGCGCGCCGTTGGCGAGCCCGGCCCCGATGACCACAAGTACACCCGCGGCGTGGTCGGCCTGTGGGCCGGCAGCGAGTCCCATCCCTGGCGCCGCCGTCCCTGGCCGCCAACGGCGCGGTACGCGCCGGCGCCGGCATGGTGCGCCTGTCCGCCCCCAGACGCGTGGAGGACCTCGTCCTGGCCGCTCGCCCCGAGGTCGTCCCCGCCGCCGGACGCGTTCAGGCGCTCGTCCTGGGGCCGGGCATCGACCCCGCTGACACCGCCAGGGCCGATGAGGTCCGGAGCCGTGCTCACCTCCACCCCTGGCTCCCTCAGGCAAAGGACCGGCAGTGCCCCACCAGAGTCCCCACCGTCGTCGACGCCGGTGCCCTGAGCATCCTGCCCGAGCTCCTCACCGAGGACCTGGGATGCACGCCACTGCACGTGCTGACCCCGCACGCCGGAGAGGCCGCCGCGCTGCTGATCGCGCTGGAGGATCAGGGGACGCCGGCGCAGGAGACCCGTCGCTGGAGCCGCGAGCGCGTCGAGGCCCACCCGGGGCTCGCCGCCCGCGAGATCTGCCGCCGCACCGGCGCCACCGTCCCTGCTCAGGGGCCACCACCCTCATCGCCGCGCCGCAGCGCCCCCTGGTCAGTGTGGACGGAGGACCCGGTTGGATGGCGAGCGCCGGGAGCGGGGACGTGCTGGCCGGGATCCTCGGAGCCGTCCTGGCCGGCGCGGCCGCCCGCTGGGAGCAGGGCGCGCCGGACGCCTCGGGGCCGGCCCCGGTCCTGGACACGCTGGTCGACTCGGTGGCCGCCGGCGTCAGGCTGCACGCGCTCGCGGGGGCCTATGCCGCAGCAAGCCCGCAGGGCGCCGGGGGAGCGGGGACCGGCGGGCACCCGATCGCCGCCCTGGACATCGCCGCTGCCCTCGGCCCGGCCCGCCTCGAGCTCAACTGGCTCCAGGCGGTGCCCCATGCCTGAGACGCATCAGCCACGCGGTATCCGTCAGGACTTCTGACCGGAGGCGTGCGCCAGGAAACAGCGGCGCTACAGGCCCCAGTGCGACAATCGCGCCGTGACCACCTCCCTGACTCAGCCGCAATGCTCCCCCGTCCGCCGCTCCGCGCCCCGGCAGTCGCCCAGTGCGCGCCACCGCCGGCAGCCACCACCTCGCGGGCCGTCGTCGACCTGGCGGCCGTGGCTCACAACGGGCGGCGCCTGGCACAGGTGGCGGGCGTGCCGTGGATGGCCGTGGTCAAGGCCGACGCCTACGGTCACGGGCTGGGGCCCGGTCGCTCTGACAGCCCTGTCGGCGGGAGCCTCCTGGCTGGGGGTGGCCCAGCTCGCCGAGGCCCCTGACTCTGCGCGCCCGTCTGGACGAGGCCGGTGTGAGCCGCCCGGCGGGGAGCCCACCTCGCAGGCCCCCCGGCTCCTCACCCTGGCTCCTGCCCGTCATGGAGACTGACCGGGCGGCCGCCGAGGACTCGCCCTGCGTGCCGCCCTGGCGGCCGACCTGGACCTGTCGGTCTCCACCCTGCCCCAGCTCGAGGCCCCTGTCGGCGGCGGCCCGGGCGCAGGGAGGGCGGCGCGTCTCCATCTCAAGGTCGACACCGGCATGTCGCGCGGCGGTGCCACCGTCGAGGAGCTGCCCGCCCTGGCCGCCGCGCTGAGGCGGGCCGAGGATGAGGGAACGGTCGACGTCGTCGGCCTGTGGTCGCACCTGTCGCGCGCCGATGAGCCGGCCAGCGGCTCCACCGAGGAGCACCTGAGCGCTACCGGCAGGCCGAGCAGGTCGTGCGAGCCGCCGGCCTCAACCCACCCACTCACCACCTCGCTGCCACCGGAGGACTCCTGTGGCACCCGCAGGCCCGCATGGACCTGGTGCGTGTGGGGATCGGCCTGTACGGGCTGAGTCCCGACCCTCCGTGGCCACCGGCGCTGAGCTCGGGCTGCGGCCCCGCCATGCGCCTGGAGTCCCCCGCTGGTGCAGGTCAAGCGCATCGAGGCCGGGCAGGCTGTCTCCTACGGGGACCTGGAGCGCCCCACTGATCGCTGGGTGGGGCTCGTGCCCCTGGGCTACTCCGACGGCATCCCCGCGCCGCCAGCTCCGCCGGTCCCCGTGGGAGTCGGCAGCCTCATGACCTCCGTCGTGGGGCGGGTGTGCATGGACCAGGTGGTCATCGACCTCGGCCCGGCCGTGGACGAGACCGGCGCGCCCCTGCCGGCACCGGCCCGGGTCGGGGACACCGCCGTGCTCTGGGGAGCCCCCCAGGTATCAGACCAGGAGGCCGTCCCCACCGCGGATGAGTGGGCGCAGCCTGCGGCACCATCAACTACGAGATCGTGACCCGGTTGGGAGCTCGTGTCCCGCGCTGCTACGTCGGGGAACCCGGCACCGGCGACTACTCTCGACCCTAGACAGCAGACGTCGGATATCGCCGGTCCCCACCGGGCCGGCCGGTTCCACCATCGGAGCCATGCACGGAAGAGGAGGGAATATGAGCCCAGCGCCGACACACCGCAGACCGCCCCCGGGATCACTGTCGCCACCGGCGACGCCGACGAGACCCGGGCACTGGGGGCCCGCCTGGCCCCGCCTGCTGCGCGCCGGTGACCTTGTCATGCTCTCCGGCGGGCTGGGGCCGGCAAGACCACGCTCGCCCAGGGCATCGGCGCAGCCCTTGAGGTGCGTGGCCGGGTCTCCTCACCCACCTTCATCATCGCCCGCGTGCACCCCGCCCCTGTCCGACGGCCCCTGACCTCATCCACGTGGACGCCTACCGGATCACCTCCCTGGAGGAGATCGACGCCCTCGACCTGGACCCTCCCTGGAGCGGGCCGTCACCCTGGTGGAGTGGGGCGAGGAGAAGGTCGAGGCCCTGAGCCCCGACCGCCTGGAGATCCAGGTGATGCGCCCCCACGGTGCCGTGCGCGCCGAGCTCCCGCAGCCCGAGGACGCCCCCGCCGGCTCGGTGGAGTCTTCCGCCGGCTCGGTGACCGGGAGCCGGTCGTGGACCTCGGCGAGGTCGACGACGGCAACCGGACGATCATCGTGCGCGCCGTCGGTCCGCGCTGGGTCCGACGTCGACCTGAGCCCACTGGGCGCAGACGCCTCCTGCCAGCCGGGAGCGCCGCTGTGAACACTCCCGCCACCGTGGCACCGGTCCGCAACGCCATCCCCATCCGGGCCGCTCAGCGCTCCCGGCGTCCCCGGCGTTCTCGGCGCCTGATCCTGCCGGCTGCGGCGGCGACGCTCCTGGGCGCCTGCCTCCTGGTCCCGGGGCCGGCCCGCGCCGTTGCCGACACCGGCCCCTCGCCTCGCGCCGATCACGTCGGCCGGCGGCGTGGCGGGTGTCCCAGCCGACGCCGACTCGCGCGACGAGGCCAAGGCGCTCATGGAGAGCGAGTGCGTGGCGCAGGTGCGTCAGAGCACCGGCGAGCAGGGCGAGATCACGGTGGGTGACCCGCGCAGCGTCTACACCTGGGCCTCCGGCTTCCTCGACGGCTCCCAGCCCTCCGCCCAACCCTGTCGACACCGGAGACTGGGCCGCGACCGTCTCCTCGGGCGGCAAGCCCGTCGGTCTTCTCGAGGTGGTCCATGACAAGGGCACGCCACCTGCACCCCGTCTTCGACGACGACCTGGCCACCGACGTCGACCAGATGGGCGAGGCCCACTCGTCCACGACCGCAACGCCAACGCCTGGTACTCGCTGAGCGGCACCACGGTGACGGCGATGGGGGAGGCCGCCACGCGGCGCCTGGCCGGCCCCATCGAGCTGCGCGACTACGGAGAGATCCTGCGTGAACGCGCCGGGTCCAAGCCCAAGACCTCCACCGCTCAGGGCGAGGAGCGCTCCACCACGGGGGCTGGGCGATCTGGGGGCCGGTCCTGGCGGTCGTCGTCGTCGGGATCGTCACCGTCATCATCACGGTCCGTCACGAGCGCAGGTGACCGCCCCGCTGCGCCAGGCCCGCAACCGCGCCGACATGGCCGAGCGCGCCGACCGGCTCAGCCGCGACGAGTCCGACACTCAGGGCGCCGCAGTACGCCGGGGCATCTCGCGCCGCCATCGACCTGTCCCTCCTGGGGGACGGGGCCGAGGACGACGCCGATGCGACCGCCGGTGAGACCCTGGGGGACACGATCCCCGAGAGCCGCGTCAACCTGCCGCGCAGACCCGAGGCATAGGCTGGTCCGGTGCGAATCCTCCATCGACTCCTCCCTGGGACTCAGCTCGCGGTCGTCGACGCCGCCCCCTCCGCCGCCGGCGCACGCGCCCTGCAGGTGCTGAGCCAGGACGAACAGGCCGATACCCGCCGTCACGCCGAGTCCCTCGGACAGATGCTCTCCCGGGCCCTGTCGGCTCCCGAGGCGGCCGAGCGCCCGCTGGACGCCGTGGTCGCCGCCACCGGGCCGGCCCCCTTCACCGGACTGCGCGCGGGTCTGGTGACGGCCGGGGTCGTCGGGCGCACCCGGGCGTCCCCGTCCACGGGGTCTCCAGCCTCGACGCCGTCGCCCGCCGCGCCCTGGATGAGCTCGGGGCCCAGGAGGGGCAGACGGGGTCCGGTCGTCCTGGTCGCCACCGATGCCCGCAGGCGCGAGGTCTATACGGCACTCTTCCGCGCCAACGGTCCTGACGACGTCACCCGCCTGACCGAGATCATCGTCTGCCCTCCCGGCCCAGGTCGCCCAGCGCCTCGCCGAGCAGGCACCGGGACCGGGCGGGGGAGTGGAGGCATCGACGTCGTGGCCGGCCCGGCGCCTCCTCTACCCCGAGCTGGCGGGAGATGGCCTCCTGCCGCGAAGGCCCTGGCTCCCCGTCTCCGGTGACGCCCTGACCCAGGTGCGCATCGCCCTGGCCCGTCTCGAGCGCGGCGAGGAGCTGAGCACGCAGCCGCTCTACCTGCGCCACGCCGACGTGCAGATGCCCGCTGCCTCGCAAGCGCGTGCGCTGACCCTCGGGGCGAGAGGACACTGAGGTGCCCTGAGGCGACGGGAGCGGGCCGGGCCCCCGGTCTGCGGGAGATGGCGGCGGGGGACCTGGAGGCCGTCGCCCGACCTCGAGGGCGAGCTCTTCGGAGCCGAGGCCTGGAGCCGTGACCTGCTGGCCGCCGAGCTGGCGGCCTCCCACGGGCCGATGGCGGACCGCCGCTACGTCGTCGTCGAGTCCGAAGAGAGCGATGGCGACGGTGACGCCCGATGACCCCGCGGATCGTGCTGTTGGAACCGGGTCGCACGGGCCACGGCTCCTGGGCTACGCCGGGCTCTACCACGCCGGCGGCCTGACCAGTGCCGACCTGCTGACCATCGCCACCATCCCGGCGGCGCGCGGGACGAGGGATCGCCTCCCTCATGCTCACCGAGCTCGTCTCCACCGCCCGGGAGGTGGGCTGCCCCGATGTCCCTGCTGGAGGTGCGCCAGTCCAACGAGGTCGCCCAGCGGCTCTACGCCAGGCACGGGTTCGTCCCCATTGGCCGGCGCCGCCGCTACTACCAGGCGCCTCCGGAGGACGCCGTGGTCATGCGTCTGACTCTGCGCCCGCGCCCGGGGCCGGTCGGTGCCGAGGCCGGTGATCCGGGCGAGGCCTGAGCCCGAGGAGCGACTCACCGGTAGCAATCCCCGGTGTCCGACTGGATGGATTGCGCTGGAGCCGAAGAGGCAGATAGGCGCCACAGCGGCCGGAGATAAACACGGACCGCGGGAGACAAGCGGCGAGTGTCGGCCACTTCACAGATTTGTCTGACGCCCCCGTGACGAAAAAGGCAGGCCTCAGACGTCGGCGTCAGCATATTCCGCGGCGTTGAATGACGAATCGAGACCCGGCGAGATTCCCAGGATTCCGCGGATCGTCTCCCCAACATCGCTGGTGGAGCGCAGATCGCGCCTACGGGAGCCGGTGCCCGGCTAGCCTTCTGCCGTGGCCAAAACATCTGCTCCTTCCCTGAAGAGGCGGACCGCCTTCTCCACGACCGTCTTCATGAAGCGCATGATGGCGATCTCGGGACTGGTGTTCCTGTTCTTCGTCCTCTTCACGCCTACGGCAACCCTGCACTACTTCGAGGGTGAGGTCGCCCTACGATCACTACGCCGTGTTCCCTGCGAGCACTGCTGGTACCGATCATGCCCTACGGCGGTGTCCTGTGGATCCTCCGTCTGGCTCTCATGGCCTGCCTCCTGGCTCACGCCGGCAGCGCCTTCCACCTGTGGGCGCGCAACAAGCGGGCCCGTGGCAACGACAAGTACGCCGTCAAGAAGCCCGGCGCCGAGTACTTCGCCTCCCGCTACGCCATGCGCACCATGCGTTGGGGCGGCGTCATCCTCCTGCTGTTCATCATCTGGCACCTCCTGCAGTACACCACCCTGTCGCTGACGCCGGGGGACACTACGTGCACGGACGGGCCTACCTCAACATGTACTACGGCTTCCAGCCTGTGGTGGGTGTGGCTCATCTACGCGGTCGCGCTGGCCGCCCTGTGCCCTGCACGTGTGGCACGGCGTGTGGTCCGCCCCTGCAGACACTGGGCGCGGTGCGCGGAAACACCATCCCCTTCATCCGGCTGATCGCCTTCGTGCTGGCCTTCGCGCTGTTCGCCGCCTTCATGGCGGTTCCGACGGCGATCCTCTTCGGCTATGTCGATGCCCCCATGGCCGCTGGCGACTACTACCCGCAGTTCTGTGACGCGATCGGCTCCTCCGCCGAGCACTTCGCCGAGTGTGCTACGGCGACCCACTGAGAGTGAACGACTATGACTGAACTCATCGACGGCCTGTACTACGAGGGCGAGAAGATCGCCGACACCAAGGCCCCCACTCCGTCCCGATCGACCGGCGCTGGGAGCAGCGCAAGTTCGAGGCCGCTGGTCAACCCGCCAACCGCCGCAAGCTGGACATCATCGTCGTCGGCTCCGGCCTGGCCGGCGGCGCCGCGGCCGCCTCCCTGGGCGAGCAGGGCTACAACGTCAAGGTCTTCTTCTACCAGGACTCGGCCCGCCGGGCGCACTCCATCGCCGCCCAGGGCGGCATCAACGCCGCGAAGAACTACCGCAATGACGGCGACTCCGTCTACCGGCTCTTCTACGACACGGTCAAGGGTGGTGACTACCGCGCCCGCGAGGACAACGTCTACCGCCTGGCGGAGGTCAGCGCCAACATCATCGACCAGTGCGTGGCCCAGGGTGTCCCCTTCGCCCGCGAGTACGGCGGTCTGCTGGACAACCGTTCCTTCGGTGGCGTGCAGGTCTCCGCACCTTCTACGCCCTGCGGCCAGACCGGCCAGCAGCTCCTCATCGGTGCCTACCAGGCCCTCGAGCGTCAGGTGCACGCCGGCACGGTCAAGGAGTTCCGTCGCCACGAGATGGTCGAGCTCATCATCGTCGACGGTCGCGCCCGTGGCATCGTCACCCGCGACATGGTCTCCGGGAAGATCGAGACCCACCTGGCCGACGCCGTCGTGCTGGCCAGTGGCGGCTACGGCAACGTGTTCTTCCTGTCGACCAACGCGATGGGTTGCAACGCCACCGCCGTGTGGCGCGCGCACCGCAAGGGCGCCTACTTCGCCAACCCCTGCTACACGCAGATCCACCCCACCTGCATCCCGCAGTCCGGGGACTTCCAGTCCAAGCTCACCCTCATGAGTGAGTCCCTGCGCAACGACGGACGCATCTGGGTGCCCAAGAAGGCCGAGGACTGCGACAAGGACCCGCGCGACATCCCCGAGGAGGCGCGCGACTACTACCTCGAGCGCATCTACCCGGCCTTCGGCAACCTCGTGCCGCGCGACATCGCCTCCCGCCAGGCCAAGAACATGTGCGACGAGGGTCGCGGCGTGGGACCGGCCATCAAGGAGCGCGACGCCAACGGCAACGAGCGGATGATGCGTCGCGGCGTCTACCTGGACTTCTCCGAGGCCATCAACCGCCTGGGCAAGGACGCCGTCTCTGCCCGCTACGGCAACCTGTTCGAGATGTACCAGCGCATCACCGGGGACGACCCCTACGAGGTCCCCATGCGCATCTACCCAGCCGTGCACTACACGATGGGCGGCCTGTGGGTGGACTACGACCTGGAGTCCAACGTCCCGGGCCTCTACATCGCCGGAGAGGCCAACTTCTCCGACCACGGCGCCAACCGCCTGGGTGCCTCCGCCCTCATGCAGGGGCTGGCCGACGGCTACTTCGTCCTGCCCGACACCATGAACGACTACCTGGCGGACATGCTGCGCCTGGGCAAGGTCGACCCCAACGCCCCGGAGATCGCCGAGGCCAAGCGCTCCGTCGAGGAGCGCGTCGCCCGCCCTCATGGCTCTTCGCGGCACCCGCAGCGTGGACGATTTCACATGGCCCTGGGCCGCATCATGTGGGAGTACTGCGGCATGGAACGGCGCGACGCCGGGCTGCGCGACGCCATCGGGCAGATCCGGGCCCTCAAGGAGGAGTTCTGGCGCGACGCCCGCATCACGGGCCAGGCCGACGAGCTCAACCAGGCCCTGGAGAAGGCCGGCCGACTGCTGGACTTCTTCGAGCCTGGCCGAGCTCATGTGCATCGACGCCCTGCACCGGAGGGAGTCCTGCGGTGGCCACTTCCGGGCGGAGTCCCAGACTCCCGAGGGTGAGGCCCTGCGGCACGACGACGAGTTCCTCACGTCGCCGCCTGGGAGTGGGGCGGGGAGAACCAGCCGCCGATCCTCCACAAGGAGGACCTCGTCTACAAGGACATCGAGCTCAAGCAGCGGAGTTACAAGTGAACATCAGCTCAAGATCTGGCGCCAGAAGAACCAGGACTCGAAGGGCCACTTCGAGGAGTACGCTATGAGCGGGATCGAGGAGCACATGAGCTTCCTCGAGGTCCTCGACCTGCTCAACGAGCAGCTCTTCGCCGAGGGCAAGGAGCCGGTGGCCTTCGACTCCGACCGCCGCGAGGGCATCTGCGGTCAGTGCGGTGTGGTCATCAACGGGCAGGCCCACGGGCCCATCCGCTCGACCACCTGCCAGCCTGCACATGCGCCACCTGGCGGAGGACCCTCCTTCAAGGACGGCTCCACCATCACGATCGAACCGTGGCGCTCCACCGGCTTCCCGGTGCTGCGTGACCTCATCGTGGACCGCTCCGCCCTGGACCGCATCGTTCAGGCCGGTGGCTACATCTCGGTCAACACCGGTGGGGCCCCGGAGGCCCACTCGGTGCCCGTGCAGAAGGAGAAGGCCGACGCCGCCTTCGAGGCGGCTGCTTGCATCGGCTGCGGTGCCTGCGTGGCGGCGTGCCCCAACGCCTCGGCCATGCTGTTCACCGGTGCGAAGATCTCGCACCTGGGTCTGCTGCCGCAGGGGCCAGCCCGAGCGCCTGGCTCGCGTGGTGAGCATGCTCAACCAGCACGACGCCGAGGGCTTCGGCGGCTGCACCAACATCGGTGAGTGCGCGGCCGTGTGCCCCAAGTCGGTTCCGCTCGAGGTCATCTCTCGCCTCAACCGGGATCCCGGCCACGCCCTGTGGAAGGGCCAGCACGCCCACTGATCCATCCGCTCATCAGCTGAGCCGGGCACGTCTCGCGTCGTCCTCCAGACATTCTGTCGGGGGTCGCGAGACGTGCCCGGCTCGGTGGTGTTCCCTACCAGTGCGTACCTTCTACCAGCGCACGCCGGTGGGGACTTTCTGCGTGCGGGGCACTCTGCGTCCGGGCGAGTGGGCATGGCGCGTACGGTGACAGGATTGCTGTCCCCGACGGCGTCGAATGGCCCCTGCCCGGAACGACACGCGCCCGGCTGCGTGAAATGTCCCGCCCGCAAGACATGCCCGGCTCGGCGTTCATGGATGGTGAAGGTGATCCCGGTGAAGTCCGCGATGCGGGGGATGTGCGAGCTGGCCTCGGGGACGCCGGCTTCCTCCATGCGCACCCGCATGAGCGCGATCGGCGCGGAGGTCACCAGTGCCAGCGGAACGCGGGCATCGATCAGGGCTGTCATGAAGGCTGCGGCACCCGAGGCCTCGATAGCGCCTGTTCGGCGTCCGTCTCTCCAGGCGATAGTCTGGCCCCGTGAGCGACCCCCTCATTCTCGGCATCGAGTCCACCTGCGACGAGACCGGCGTGGCCCTCGTGCGCGGCCGCGAGCTCCTCGCCGATGTCACCGCCACCTCCATGGACCAGTACGCGCGCTTCGGCGGCATCATCCCCGAGATCGCCTCACGCGCCCACCTGGAGTCCTTCCTTCCGACCCTCGACGCCGCGCTGGAGAAGGCCGGTGTCGACCTCAGCGAGGTCGATGCCGTCGCCGTGTGCGCCGGTCCCGGACTCATCGGCTCCCTGACCGTCGGCATCTCCGCCGCCAAGGCCCTGGCCGCGAGCCTGAACCGGCCGATCTACGGCGTCAACCACGTCATCGGGCACTTGGCGGTCGATGAGCTGGTCGACGGCCCCCTGCCGGAGCATTTCGTCGGACTCATCGTCTCCGGCGGCCACTCCAACCTCCTGAGCATCCGCAACGTCGCCACCGACGTCGTCGAGCTCGGCGGCACTCTCGACGACGCCGCCGGTGAGGCCTTCGACAAGGTCGGCCGCCTCCTGGGCCTGCCCTACCCCGGTGGCCCGCACGTGGACCGGCTCTCCCAGGAGGGTGACCGCGGTGCCATCCGCTTCCCCCGGGGGCTCGCCGCGGGCAAGGACAAGGAGCGTCATCGCTACGACTTCTCCTTCTCCGGCCTCAAGACCGCCGTGGCCCGCTACGTGGAGTCCCTGGAGGACTCCGACCAGGAGGTGCCCAGTGCTGACGTCTGCGCCGCCTTCTCCGAGGCCGTCAACGACTCCCTGACGGCCAAGGCGGTCCAGGCCTGCCTGGACACCGGCTGCGGCACGCTCGTCGTCGGGGGAGGGTACTCGGCCAACTCCCGCCTGCGCTCCCTGGCCGCCGAGCGCTGTGAGGAGGCCGGCATCACCCTGCGCCTGCCACCACTGCGCTTCTGCACCGACAACGGCGCCCAGATCGCAGCCCTGGGGTCAGCGGCCGTGCGGGCCGGCGTCGTCCCCAGCCCCATGGACTTCGCCCCGGACTCGGGGATGCCGCTGGACGTCAGCGTCGCCCACTGACGTCGCCCCCTGACGCCGACTTCCCTCCCGTATCCGTTGCGCTCGGGGGCAGGCCCGCGGCCACTCCCCGGATGATGATCTCGATCTTTCGGTCCAGGCCGCCGCGCTCCAGCCAGCTCTCGTTGGGCGTCAGCGCCTCGGGCAGGGGAGGGTTGCCCGGCGGCTGCCGCGAACCGGCTGGTCTCCTCCAGTCCCGTGGGGCCGCCCTGCCCCGAGGAGGCCACGGGGGAGCGCATGACCTCGATTTGCGCGTGCGTGGAGATGACGGTGTCGCCGACGAAGTCCAGGACCACCCCGGCCTCCTCGGCCCCCAAGCCGCCGTCGGCCAGGGCCTGGCACGCTTGAGCCACGGGGGCGGCGAAGAGCTGGTAGGCCCACGGCACCCCCATGATGACCCCGGCCAGGCCGGGGTAGCGCTCCAGCATCGCCCAGATGGCCTCGGCGTGGGCCCGCACCGCATCGGGCCAGCGCCTCCCGGCGCCCGGAGTCTCCACCTCGGCGGCGATCCTCTCCAGGCAGGCGGCCAGCAGATCCTCGCGCGAGGAGATCGTGCGGTACAGCCCGGAGACCGCCACCCCCAGATGCTTGGCCACCGCCGTGAGCGTGAAGTCCGCGATGCCGATCTCGAGGGCGGCATCGACGACGTCGTCGCGCGAGAAGCCCGGTCTCGGTCCGGTCGGTCGGCCCAGTCGCGCAGGTCGTGTCATGGCAGCACCGTAATGGTCCCTGGGGGCTGTTGCCTGTGGTTCAGCGGCGAGAGTAAGGTGGACCTTACTGAGTTCTGAAAGCCATTCAGAATTAGGGTCGACGGAAGGTAGGGACACCTGATGGACACGCGGACACAGTCGTCAGCTCCGGGAGCCTCGCCGCATCCATCGCTTGCGCCCGCGCCGTCGTCGCCGCCCTCAGCCGGCGCGGCAGCGCCTGACGACGCAGCTGAGGCGACCCCGCAGGGCAACGTTCAGCGCTCGCGCGAGGGGCAGGCAGCCATCGCCCGCCTCGGTGCCCCCGTGCGCACCCGGCTGCGGATCGGTCAGGCCCTCGTCCTGCTCTCCGCGATCCTGGCCGTGGCCCCCTACATCGCACTGGTCCAGCTCGGCGATATCCTGCTGCGCGCCTACCGGGCGGGCCTGAGCCCGAATCCCCAGCAGGTGTCAGGCGCGGTCATGGTGCTTGTGAGTGCCTACTCCACCCGCCTGCTGCTGTACTTCCTGGCGCTGCTCATCACCCACCTGGCCGACCTGTCCCTGCGCGACCGCCTGCGCCGCGACATCGTTGCGCGCATCTCCCATGCGCCGCTGTCCTGGTTCACTGCCTCCACCTCCGGGCGCCTGCGCAAGGCCGTCCAGGACGACACGACCCTCGTCCACACCGTCATCGCTCACGGTCCCGTCGAGCGCCTCAACGCCATCGTCACCCCGCTGGCCCTGCTGGGCTGCGCCTTCTGGATCGACTGGCGCCTGGCCCTGCTGGCCGTCTCCACACTCGTCCTCTACGTGCTCACCTACTCGGTGTCCATGCGCGGCATGAACGAGAAGACCGTGGAGATGGACCGCAAGCTGGCAGCCATCTCCTCAGCCATGGTCGAGTTCGTCTCCGGAATCGGCGTGGTCAAGGCCTTCGGACGCGTGGGACGAGCGCACTCGGCCTACCTCACCGCCGCGGACGAGTTCTCCGCCTTCTACCGCGTCTGGGCGATGCCCCTGGTGACCGTCACCCTGCCTGTCCTTCACCTGGGTCTCCATCCCCGTACTGCTCCTGGTCAACCTCGGCGGTGGGGCGCTGCTCATCCACGCCGGGGCCGTCACCCTGCCCCAGGTCCTGGCCACGACCCTCATTGCTCTGGTCCTGCCCGCCGCCCTCATCACCATCGCCTCGATCTCCTGGTCCTACCAGCTTGCCGGCGCGGCGGCCCTGCGGCTGTGCGAGGTCCTCGACACCCCGTCCTTCCCGCCGCCGACCGGCCCGAACAGCCCCGCGCGGCGCGAGTCGAGATCGACCACGTCTCCTTCTCCTACGGGGAGGTCCTTGCCGTCGATGACGCCTGCCTGACCCTGGAGCCGGGAACCGTGACCGCGCTGCTGGGCCCCTCCGGCTCGGGCAAGTCGACACTGGCCACCCTCATCGCCCGTTTCGCCGACCCCGACGCCGGAGCTATTCGCATTGGCGGGGTGGACTTGCGGGACATGGACGAGTCCACCCTGTACTCCACCGTCTCCTTCGTCCTCCAGGACGCCCAGCTGCTCGCCACCACCGTGCGCGAGAACATCGCCCTCGGGCGCCCCGAGGCCGACCTGGCGCAGGTGCGCGCCGCCGCCCGCGTGGCCCGCATCCACGACGAGATCATGGCGCTGCCGCAGGGCTACGACACCGTCCTAGGGCAGGACACGGCACTGTCCGGTGGACAGGAGCAGCGCATCGCCATCGCCCGCGCCATCCTGCTGAACACCCCCGTCATCGTGCTTGACGAGGCCACCGCCATGGCCGACCCCGAGTCCGAGGCCGAGATCCAGGAGGCACTGAGCGCCCTGGTCAAGGACCGCACCGTCCTGGTCATCGCCCACCGGCCGGCTGCCGTGCGCGGCGCCGACCGCATCGCCGTCATGGACGGCGGACGCATCGTCGCCGCCGGCTCCCACGATGACCTGGCAGATGAGCCCCACTACCGGGCTCTGCTGCGCCAGGCCGGCGAGATCGAAGGTGCCACGGAGGTGGATGGTGACGAGACCGCCACCAGGACGGAGGGCCCCGCACTCGCCGACGGCGCGGCCGACAGTGCGGCTGATGGCGGTGCCCCGGCAGCAGTGGCCTCCCACATCGATGACCGGGCCGCGCGTCCGGAGCCCTCGTCTCCCGGTGGGTCCTCCCAGCCGGCGGACTCCCTGCTGTCCCGCTTCCGCCGACTCATGACCGACTCCTCTTGGAGGCAGACCCGAGGGTGCATCGCCCTGGCGGGAGTCAACGGGGTCCTGGTGGGACTCGCGCTGCTGGTGCTGCTGCCCGCCTCAGTGGCTCTGGCGACCGGTGCGCCCCGATGGGGGCTGTCCTTCGGCGGCTGGCTCGTCGTACTGGTCGTTCTCGGTCTCGGCGCGGCCGTCTGCGACTTCCAGGGACGGCGCATGGGCATGTCGGGGGCGCTGGGCTTCATGCACGACGTCCATCACGCGGTGGGTGACCGGATCGCGCGCCTGCCCCTGCGCTGGTTCACTGCCGACTCCGCCGGCACCCTGTCCCGGGCCGTGAGCCAGGAGATGGTGGCCCTGGGGGAGTCCGCCGCCCACTTCATGTACCTGCTCACCTCCACTGCTGCTGCATGCGTGGTCGTCGGGGTCGGCTCCTGGGCCTGGGATTGGCGCCTGGGAGTCCTGCTGACGGTGGCCGCGCCCCTGTTCGCCGGACTCGTGCGCCTCTCGCGCCGTCTGCTGGACCGCGGCAAGTCCATCTCCGAGCCCGCCGAGCGCGAGCTCGCCACCCGCATCGTCGAGATCGCCCGCTGCCAGGGCGCCCTGCGATCCTGCAAGGCCGCCTCCGGCTACAGCCGCCTGGCCGCCGCCTTCGACGACGGGGCCCGCGCCTCCAGGCGTGCCCTGTGGTGGGAGTCCGCCGGCAACCTCGTCAACGGCGCGCTGAGCCAGATCGTCGTCGTCGCCATGATCGTCCTGACCTCCTCACTGGCCGCCTCCGGCACCATGGAGCCGCTGGTGGCCATCGCCGTCATCGGCATGTGCCTGCGTTTCACCACCATGCTCGACGACATCGGGGCAGCCGTCATGGGCGTGGAGGAGCGGCGCCAGATGATGAACCACCTCGATGCCGTCATGGACGCCGAGCTCATGGCCGAGCCGCAAGAGCCCAGTGCGCTGCCCGAGCCGGGGGCCGTCGAGCTCGACGACGTTGCCTTCGGCTACCGCCCCGACGAGCCCGTCCTGACCGGGGTCTCGATGAGGGTGCCCGCGCGCACCATGTGCGCGATCGTGGGCCCCTCCGGCAGCGGCAAGACGACCATCGCCCGCCTCGTCGCCCGCTTCTGGGATGTGGACTCGGGAACCGTGCGTGTCGGCGGCACCGACGTGCGCGACATGCCGACATCCCAGCTCATGGAGCAGCTCTCCATGGTCTTCCAGGACGTCTACCTCTTCGACGACACCCTGGCCGCCAACATCTGTATCGGCAACCCCGCGGCCGACGACGCCCAGGTGCGCTGGGCCGCAGGGCTCGCCGGCGTCACGGAGATCATCCACCGCCTGCCCCATGGATGGGACACGCGCGTGGGAGAGGGCGGACGGGCCCTGTCCGGTGGTGAGCGCCAGCGCGTCTCCATCGCCCGCGCCCTGCTCAAACGAGCCCCGATCGTCCTGCTCGATGAGGCCACCAGCGCGCTGGACGCCGAGAACGAGGCGAATATCGTCACCGCGATGCAGGAGCTGCGCCGCACCTCGACCCTCATCGTCATCGCCCACAAGCTGGAGACGATCGCCGCCGCCGACCAGGTCATCGTCCTCAACGACGCCGGGCGCATCGCCCAGCGAGGACACCACGATGAGCTCGTGGCCGTCGAGGGGCCCTACCGCAGCTTCTGGGAGCAGCGCACCCGGGCGCGCGGTTGGGCACTCGTCTAGAGGACAAGCGCGAGGGAGGTGCGGCTCAGGACTTGGCCGCCAGCGAGAGCACCTCTGTAGGGCGGAGGGGCCTGCCCGCCCGGGCCTCGGCCAGCAGCAGCCTGACGGCCGCCTCCCGCTGCCCTCCATAGGCCCCGACGGCGGCGATCTGACGCTGATAGGAGGCCCCCGTCTCCAGCGTGGTGCGCACGGACTCCAGCTCCGCGGCGCACCCGAGATCCTCGGCGACGGGAGCGAGCTCGGTGAGCATCCGCTCAACCGTGTCTCCCACCAGCTTCCTCCTCACCGGCGGAGTTGACGATGAGGATCGCGTCCATGCCGTAGCGGGCGGAGCGCCACTTGTTCTCGGCGACGTACCAGTCCGGCAGCGCATCGAGCTCCTCACCCCGGTCCAGGGTGCGGGAGAAGGACTCCACGAGGCACTGGGTCAGCGCCGCCATGCCGGCCAGCTCGGTCAGGTTCGTGGCGGCGTCGCAGGCCCGCACCTCGATGGTTCCCAGGCGCGGCGAGGGGCGCACGTCCCAACGGATCTCGGTGAAGTCCTCGATGACGCCCGGTGTGGACCAGGTCCCCGGTGTAGCTCTCCAGCTGCTCCCAGGTGCTGAACTGCTCGGGGGCGCCGGCGGTGGGCAGCTGCTGGAACATCATGGCGCGGTTGTCCGCGTAGCCAGTGTCCGCCCCCGCCCAGAATGGCGAGGAGGCGCTCAGGCACTGCAGGTGGGCGGTGCGCGTGAGCAGGGCCTTGAGGATCGGAAGGACCTTGCTCCGGTCCTCGACGCCGACGTGGACGTGGGTGCCGAAGATGAGCATCTGGTGACCCCACAGCCGGGTGCGGTCCACCAGGCGCGCGTAGCGCTCGGCATTGGTCACCTTCTGCACCAGCGGGTCGGCGAAGGGGTGGGTCCCGGCCGAGGCCAGGTCCACGCGCAGGGGATCGGTGACGGAAAGAACGCGGTCGAAGGCGAAGGCGATGTCCTCCATGCACTCGGGCACGGTCCTGCGGGCCCCGGAGACCAGCTCGATGGTGTTGAGCATCATCTCGCCGTGCACGTGCGGGTCCGGGCCCACCTTCTGGAGGATCTCCTCGGCGCACTGGCGCAGGTCGAGGCTGTCGCGGTCGATGAGGGCCAGCTCCCACTCCACCCCCAACGTGGAGCGGGCCGAGCCGGCGAAGGGGAGGGACTGGGGGCGGTGGGCCGGCGACGGCTGAGCGTCGGCAGGAGCGGCGATAGGGCTCGTCGTGTCAGTCGTGTCCTGCATGTCCTGGTCTCCTCGGGTTCCTCGGGGCTTTCGCGGGTGCTGACAGGGGTCTGTTGTCGCGGGAAGGAGCTGTTACGTCGGTGAGTGAGCCGACGAGACGCCGGTGATCGGTTCGACGACGAGAACGGCGCCCTTCGCCTTGTCTCCCACCCGGGTCAGGATCCAGGTCTCCGACTCCTGACCGCTGAGCCTCAGCGAGGCGCGCAGGGCGTCGGGGGAGACGTCGACTCCGCGCTTGAGGATCTCCAGACGCCCGATACCGAGCTCGCGGCCACGGGAGCGTAGGGCCTTGAGCCGTAGCGGCAGGACCTCGGTGAGACGGAAGGAGCGCACGAAGGGGGCAGTCGCCTCATCGGGCAGGCGCTCTCCGGTGAGGTAGCCGATCCGGGGCCCCACCGGCCTGGCGTCCAGGGTCTCGCACAGGTGGGCGATGAGTCCGGCGCGTACGGCGGCGCCGTCGGGAACGTGGATGATGCTGCCCAGTTCCTCGGGCGAGCCGATCGGGTCGACCTGGACCGGCGGCTGTGAGGGGTCGGTGGTGCTGGGATCGACCAGTGTGCAGGCGGCTGGGCCCTGCGCCCCCGAGCGCAGGATCAGTGCGGAGCGCCCGGGCCCCTCCGGTGCCAGCGGTCCGCACCAGATGGCCGCCTCGACGACGTCGCCGTCCACGCTCACCCACTGGGTGTGGGCGTCGGCCGGCAGAGCGGCGTGGTCGATGCCGGGAGCGACCTTGACTCCCAGGGCGGGCACGGTCTCGCGCAGCGCGAGCACCTGCGACAGAGCCGGAGACCACTGCTCCGGGTCGGTGATGCGCCGCCCGTCGGCGCGGCGGGCGGGGTCGGCGAAGACGGCGTCCACCCCCCGCTCGACCAGGTCGATCTCCAAGGCGTCGGCGCACTCGACGCTCGCGTGGGGGAAGGGCATGAGATTGATGGTGGCCAGGGCGGCCGCGGCCTCATCTCGGTCCACCGCGAGCACCGGCAAATCGAGCCCTGCCAGGGCAACGGCGTCACCCCCGATCCCACAACCCAGGTCCGCGACCTTCGTCACGCCCGCGGCCGCGTAACGGGCCGCATGGTGGGCCGAGACCGTCAGCCGGGTGGCCTGCTCCAGGCCGTCGGCGGTGAAGAGCATCTGCTGGGCGAAGGGCCCGAACTTCGCTGCGGCCCGCTCGCGCAGGCGCTGCTGCGTCAGCGCAGCCGCCACCAGGGCAGGGGAGTGGCCCTCCTCGCGCAGGGAGCGCCCCAGGGACAGGGCCTCGGAGGGGTCGTAGGGGGGCAGGGAGGACAGAAGCTCCCAGCCCTCGGGGGTCAGGAGGAGCGCAACGTGGTTCTCAGCCATCACCCCCGATCATTCCATGCAGAACCTGCCAGTGGGCGTGATGTTCACTGGGCGGGGCGGAAAAGGCGGGTCCAGGCGGGGAGGCCGGGCGGGGGCTCGGGGACCCTCAGACCCCTGAGTGCTGCGCCTGGCAGGTGGTGAGTAGGGTTGTGGCCAAGGCCCCGCGCGCAGGCAGGGCCGAAAGGTGCTGGACGGGAAGGCGGGTGGGTGGCTGATGGCTGAGGAGGAGTCCCGGCTCGGTGCCGGTCAGGGGACTGGCGCCGCTTTAGGGCGCGAGGACGACGGCGCGAGCACAGCCCCAGTCCAGGGGCCTGACGCTGTGGGACACCTCCGGTCGCTTCTGCGTCCACTGGTACGGATCTGTGTGGCAGTCATGGGGGTCGTGGCCCTTTTGGCGGCCGGGGCCAGTGTCTGGGCGTGGACCGTCAGTGCCGGGCACATCGAGATCGCCGGTGAAGGATCCGGCGACGGCGCGGCGGCCAGGGCACCGGTGGCGATCGTCCTGGGGGCGGCGGTTCACGCCGACGGGCAGCCCTCACCCTGGCTGGCCCACCGCCTCGACGCCGCCGCCGAGCTCTACACCAGCGGCCGCGTCGAGGCGATCCTGGTCTCCGGGGACAACCGGCGCGCCGGCTACGACGAGCCCACTGTCATGCGCAGCTACCTCCTCTCCCGGGGGATCCCCGAGCAGGCGATCGCCTTGGACTACGCGGGCTTCGACACCTACGACACCTGCGTGCGGGCACGCAGGATTTTCGGGATCGAGCGGGCTCTGCTCGTGACCCAAGACTTCCATGAGCCGCGCGCGGTCGCCATCTGCCGCTCAGTCGGACTCGACGTTGACGGTGTCGGAGACTCGCGGGCCCGCAGCGACCGCATCGGGTGGACGGTCAGCTGGACGCGCGAGCGAGCGGCGGCGATCAAGGCCGTCGTCGATGTCGTCTCTCGACGAGACCCGACCCTGGGGCGCCAGGAGACGAGCGTCAAGGAGGCTGTCGCCTGGACCCGGGAGCACCGGCGCTGACGAGGGCTGACGCCCACGGCGAAACCGCCGCCACGCTTTGGCACTCGCGTTGACTGAGTGCTAACGCCGTCGTAGATTCTCCGTCAGGCGCAGCGGAGTGCTCGCCCGGTCCTGGGACGCGGGGCGGGCACCTTCTGCGACTCGCACTCCTGCATCGTGCCGGACCGACCCCCGCGACGGCGGTCGGGTACGTCTGGGGAGGGCGAACAAGCCGTTCTACTGCACGTTGAAGAGAAGGAGGAGGTCTCCAATGTCGATCTCCATCAAGCCGCTCGAGGACCGTATCGTCGTCCAGACCGCTGAGGCCGAGCAGACCACCGCATCCGGCCTGGTCATCCCCGACACCGCCAAGGAGAAGCCCCAGGAGGGCAAGGTCGTGGCCGTGGGCCCGGGTCGCATCGATGACTCCGGCAACCGCGTGCCCGTCGACGTCGCCGAGGGCGACGTCGTCATCTACTCCAAGTACGGGGGCACCGAGGTCAGCTACGCCGGTGAGGACTACCTCATCCTGTCGGCGCGCGACGTCCTGGCGGTCGTCACCAAGTGACCCGTTGAGGTCGTGTGCGCCGACCGGCGCCACGGCATGGTGAAGGGGGAGGCACCTTGGGGTGCCTCCCCCTTCAACGCGTGCGCACAGTGCCTGCTGTATGGAGGCGCCATGTCTTGACGATTGTTGTGAGTTGGAAACGTCCGTGCTGTCGATTCCCTGAAACAGGGCGGAGCGTTAGGCCGGTTCGTCGGCGAAACGGCGTGCCTGCCGCTCGTAGTAAGCGCGCCGCTCCTCCTCGCTCATGCCTCCCCAGACGCCATAGGGCTCGCGAGTGCTCAGGGCGTGGTCCCGGCACTCTTCCAGGACGGGGCAGTCCTGACAAATGGCCTTTGCTCGTTCGTCCCGCCGTCGACGGGAACCGCCTCTCTCTCCTTCGGGATGGAAGAAAACCGAGGAGTCCATGCCGAGGCAGGACCCCCGGTACTGCCACTCCCAGAGGGTGGAGATCGGACCGGGCAGACGCGATGAGTCGTGCATTGCCTCCCTCCCCTCCTTTGGATATGGCGGTCGGGCACACCGAACGTGGTGCGCTATATCTAACGATAAGATCGCGCGGTGCGTTAATCAAGAAGAATCATTCTATCTCACAATGAAATTTTCTCCAGATTTGCTGGATGTCTGCGTTCTGACTGTCTGAAAACGTGCGCCAGAATATGGCGCTCGAATAGCAGAAACGTTTTGTGAATGATGTATGTCTGAGGAGCATCTTTTTTCTGAAACGTTCCGCATTCATTGTTGCTTTATTTCTGGGACGCTCGTCACCTCGGCGACGGGGCGGCTCTGCTCCGCCGGGCGCTTCGGTGTCGGGGGTCGGTGCCGGTGGCTGGTGGGGCGGACAGGCCGGTGCTGGCGGATATGCACAGGGTGGTCAGGACGTCCTACGATGGTCCCCGTGAGCGACTCGATCACCAGCCCCTGACGTCTTTGCCCCCACCGGACTCACTTACGACGACGTTCTCCTGCTGCCCAGGCTGACCGACGTCATCCCCTCCGAGGTCGATACGACCTCCAGACTGACCCCGAGGATCAGCCTGGCCACCCCGCTGCTCTCGGCCGCGATGGACACGGTCACCGAGTCGGACATGGCTATTGCCATGGCTCGTCAGGGTGGTATCGGCATCCTCCACCGCAACCTGTCCATCGAGGACCAGGCCCAGCAGGTGCGACGCGTCAAGCGCTCGGAGTCCGGCATGGTCACCGACCCGGTGACCGTCGGGCCGGATGCCACCATCGCCCAGCTCGACGAGCTCTGCGGCCACTACAAGGTTTCCGGCCTGCCCGTCGTCGACGCGGGAGGCAACCTTCAGGGGATCATCACCAACCGCGACCTGCGCTTCGTCCCCCCGGAGCGCTGGGCGAGCCTGACCGTGCGCGAGTGCATGACGCCGCGTGATCGCCTCATCACCGGCGAGACCGGCATCTCTCGGGAGGACGCCAAAGCGCTCCTGGCTGAGCACCGCATCGAGAAGCTGCCCCTGGTCGATGCCGAGGGGCGCCTCACCGGTCTCATCACCGTCAAGGACTTCGTCAAGACCGAGCAGTACCCCCACGCCACCAAGGACGCCGAGGGGCGCCTCGTAGTGGGCGCCGCCGTCGGCTACTGGGGAGACACGTGGGAGCGTGCCAGTGCCCTGGCCGAGGCCGGCGTGGATGTCCTCATCGTCGACACCGCTAACGGCGGCGCCAAGCTGGCCCTGGAGATGATCTCCCGCCTCAAGTCCGATTCCGCCTTCGACGGCATCGAGGTCATCGGCGGAAACGTCGCTACCCGTGAGGGGGCTCAGGCGCTCATCGACGCCGGAGCCGACGCCGTCAAGGTCGGGGTGGGGCCGGGCTCGATCTGCACCACGCGCGTCGTCGCCGGCGTGGGTGTGCCCCAGGTGACGGCCATCTACGAGGCGGCTCGCGCCTGCAAGCCCGCCGGGGTCCCCCTCATCGCCGACGGCGGCCTGCAGTACTCCGGTGACATCGCCAAGGCCCTGGTGGCCGGGGCGGAGACGGTCATGCTCGGCTCCCTGCTGGCGGGCTGCACGGAGTCTCCCGGCGACCTCGTCTTCGTCAACGGCAAGCAGTGGAAGCGCTACCGCGGCATGGGGTCACTGGGCGCCATGAGCTCGCGTGGGCGTACCTCCTACTCCAAGGACCGCTACTTCCAGGCCGACGTCTCCTCGGACTCCAAGATCGTCCCCGAGGGCATTGAGGGGCAGGTCCCCTACTCCGGAGCGCTGGGCGATGTCGTCTACCAGCTCATGGGCGGGCTGCACCAGTCCATGTTCTACGTGGGTGCGCGCACGATCCCCGAGCTCAAGGAGCGCGGGCAGTTCGTGCGGATCACGAGCGCCGGTCTCAAGGAGTCCCACCCCCACGACGTCAAGATGACCGTCGAGGCCCCCAACTACACCGGGCGCGACGGGGTCTGAGACATCGCAGCCCGTTGACCAGACAGGCTCAGCAGAACGTTGCCGCGCAGGGAGCCGGCCGGAGTGATCCGGCCGGCTCCCTGTGATGGGCGTGCCTGCCGTTTGCGCGGCAGGGGTGCTGGAGGGCTCAGTGCGTGGGGGAGTCCGGCAGCGGCCAGGCGGTCTGGGCCGGGGTCCGCGAGGGGTTCTTGCGCGCCAGCCACTCGTTGAAGGACTCCGCCCAGGTGCGGTGGGCTCGGGCCTGGAAGGCCACGAGCTCATCGGGGCTGAGCTCTGAGAGCTTCGGATGGGCCGCGGCCAGGGCCTCGAGCACATCGAGTGTGGCGGCCACATCCACCTCCGCGGTGTGCAGGGCCTCATCGACGCGCACGCCGTAGACCTCGCAGAGGTCGCCCAGGCGGCGCTTGCCGCGGCGGTAGCGGTCCACGGCCCGGTCCAGGACCAGCGGGTCGGCGATGGGCCCCAGCTCGCGGCCAAGGCGCGAGCGCATCGTGGGCAGCCCGTGGCGAGCGAGCTCGGCCTCCATGAGCGTCAGGTCGTAGGAGGCGTTGAAGGCGACGACCGGGGTGCCGGCCGCCATCGCCGCCACCAGGTGCTCACTGACCTCTGCCAGCACCTCGGTCACCGACCGACCCTCGGCGCGGGCCCGCTCGGTGGTCACGCCGTGGACCGCGGCGGCGGCCTCGGGGATCTCCACGCCGGGATCGGCGAGCCACGTGGTCACAGACTGCGGCCGGACGCCGTCGGCCCGAGGAGCCGCCCGCCAGACGAGCGCCGCCGTGACCAGACGGTCGCCGGAAGGGTCCACTCCGGTGGTCTCGGTGTCGAAGCCGAGCAGGGGGCCCAGGGGCCAGGTGGAGGGAGCGGTGGCGGTGTCGGACATGGAGGAGGAGTGCGGGTGCTCATGGGGCCAGCATGCCACCGGGCTGCGACATCAATGCGCCGGTGCCAGTGCGCCTCGCCCGGCTGCCGGCGCCCGCGCAGGTCTCCACCCCGCCGGTCGCTCCGGTGGATACCGGACCGGCCCCACTAGGATCGGGCCATGAGCACAGAGGTCGAGATCGGACGCTCCAAGCGTGCCCTGCGCGCCTACTCCTTCGACGACATCGCCCTGGTGCCGGCGCGCCGCACTCGAGACACCTCCGAGGTGCGCGTGGGCTGGCAGATCGACGCCTACCACGTGGATCTGCCGGTCATGGCCTCCCCCATGGACTCGGTGATGAGCCCCGAGACCGCCATCATGGTGGGGCGCCTGGGCGGCATCGGCGTGCTGGACCTGGAGGGCCTGTGGACCCGCTACGAGGACCCCACCGAGGCGCTCGAGCGCATCCGCCGGGCCGATCCGTCCCGGGCCACCAGCGTCCTGCAGGAGGTCTACCGCGCTCCGGTCAGGCCCGAGCTCATCACCGAGCGGCTCACCCAGATCCGTGCCTCCGGCGTCGTCGTCGCCGGGCGACTCAGCCCCGCCCAGACGCAGCGTCACTGGCGCACCGTGGTCGAGGCGGGCGTGGACCTCATGGTCATCCGCGGCTCCTTCGTGTCGGCCGAGCACGTCTCCGGATCCGTCGAGCCCCTCAACCTCAAGCGCTTCATCTACGAGCTCGACGTGCCCGTGGTGGTCGGCGGGGTGACCACCTACACCGCCGCCCTCCACCTCATGCGCACCGGCGCGGCCGGGGTCCTCGTGGGGCAGGGCGGCGGCGCTCCTCCTCCGTGCGCCAGGTCCTGGGGCTGCACATGCCCATGGCCACCGCCGTGGCCGACGTCGCCGGGGCCCGGCGCGACTACCTCGACGAGTCCGGGGGCCGCTACGTCCACGTCATCGCCGACGGCTCGGTGGGCAACCCGGCGACGTCGTCAAGGGCCATCGCCTGCGGCGCGGACGCCGTCATGCTCGGGGCCGCCCTGGCCCGGGCCGAGGAGGCTCCCGGCGGCGGTTACCACTGGGGCGCCGAGGCCCGCCATGAGCGCCTGCCGCGGGGCTTCCGCAGCCACGTGGGCACAGTCGGGCACCATGGCCGAGATCCTCAACGGCCCCTCCGACCGCGCTGACGGCACGCTCAACCTCATGGGCGCCCTGCGCCGCACCCTGGCCACCACCGGCTACGCGGACGTCAAGGAGCTCCAGCGGGTCGAGGTCGTCCTGGCGTCCCTACACCGGTTCTTGAGCGAGCGCCTCGACGAACCGTGATTTTTGAGGGAGGAACAGTGCAACAGAGCCGTGATCTCGGGTAGTCTCGGCCGGGACGGCAGCCGCTGCGCTGCTCAGACCGGTGCGGGGGCATGATCCGGTTCCCGCACCGTTAGCCCCCACATGTCACAAGGAGCTTCACATGGCCCAGGTCACCGCCACCATCGCTTCCAAGGTCGGTCTGCACGCCCGTCCCGCTGCCACCTTCGTCAAGGCCGTCGCCGAGAAGGGCGTCCCGGTCACCATCGCCAAGGAGGGCGGCGCTGCGGTTGACGCCTCCTCCATCCTCGGTGTGATGACCCTGGGCGCCGGCTTCGGCGACGTCGTCACCCTGGCCTCCGACGCCGACGGCGCCGAGGCGGCCCTCGAGGACCTCAAGGCCCTCCTGGAGACCGACCTGGACGCCTGAGAACAGGCCCAGCCGGACGGGGCGCGCTCCACTGCGGGGCGCGCCCCGTCCGCGTTGAGACGCAGACAAGTACCCGTGTCGAAGAGCGTTGCGGACCCGCCATGAGCATTGCCATCGCCCTCGTGCCCTCCCTGCTGTTCGGGGCACTGTCCCTTCTTCTCGGAGCCTTTCCCCACCGACATCCGCCGCCAGAACACCGCGGTCATGGTGGGAGCGGGAGCCGTCTCGCTCGGATGCGCCGCCATGCTCGGCTCGCCCTGGTCCCTGAGCGCCACCGTGTGGGGCGTGGCCTGCGGACTCATGTGGACCGGTGGGCAGGTCTTCGTCCTGTGGGCCTTCCGCGCCTGGGGCGTCAGTCGCACCATGCCTCTGACCACCGCCCTCCAGCTCCTGCTCAACGCCACCCCTGGGCGTGAGCCTCTTCGGTGAGTGGCGCGCTCCCGGGGCCCTGATCCTGGGGATGGTGGCGCTCGCGCTCATCATGCTCGGCGCCGCCGCCTGCTCCTGGCAGGAGCGCACCGGCCCCGGTCCCACTCCCGCGCAGCGACGTGCCGGTCTGCTGGCCACCGCCGCCTCAGCCGTCCCTCTACGGCTCCCTACCCCTCGCTGCTGCGCGCCGTCGAGGTACCCCCGGCCCACGCCGTCGGACCCCATGGGGCTGGGACTGCTGGCCGGTGCCGGACTGTGCGCCCTCATCCTGCCGCGGCGCGCCCCTACGAGGCCCGAGGATCGTTCCGGCCGCGCTCGCCGGGGGCCTGTGGGCGGTCGGTAACGCCCTCATGCTGCGCTCGACGGCGGCCGTTGGGGTGGCCTCCGGCTTCACCCTCTCCCAGCTCGGCTTCGTCCTGGCCACCCATCGGTGGACTGACCATCCTGGGGAGGAGCGCACCGGGTCGGGAACGCACGGCGGTGGCCGCCGGCGTCGCGGCAGCCGTCGTCGGCCTGGTCCTCATGGGGCCTGGCGACCGGCATGGACACCGGCGCGTCCCCCTCACAGTAGCCGGTGCTCTGGAGGCGGATCTTCTGACCTGAGTTGCACAGTTTTTAGTGCCCTGTTGGGATGCTCAGGGCGGTGAGGATTTCTTCGGCTTCGGGGGTCAGGGGGTCGGCGGCGGTGAGGTGGTGGCCGTTGAGGTTGATGGTGATCTCCTGGAGGGGCTTGAGGGCACGGATGATGCGTTTGATGCTGATCCCGGTGGTGTCCTGGAGGTGTCGGGCGATGGCCAGGGAGGCCATGACCACGGTCAGGTGCGCCTCGATGGCATCGCGGGTGTGGTGGAAGACCGGCCGGGCTCTCAGGTCGTGCTTGCTCATCGGCGAAGGACTGCCCGGGCGTGCCACAGCTCGTGATACGAGGAGACCACCTCACCGGCGCCCATCAGGCGGGACGGAACGAAAGGTGGCGTAGCCCCTGAGTCCCACCAGGGAACGGGCCCTGGGCCAGGGAGGCCTCGTCCAGGGTGGTGTCACCGGCGTGGGTGGTGACAAAACGCGTGCCCTTGGGGCGCTTCTCGCCGGCGACGGATGGCCCGGGCGCGGTTGGCCTGGGCGGTCAGGGTCTGGTTGTCCCTGGCGGCGCGCTTCTTGGAGTAGGCCCAGATGGCCCTCCATGAGCCTGGGTGGGTGTGCGGGTCCCACACGGCTCAGCCCTGACAGCTCTTGTCCCGCTCGCTCCTGGAGCCCCGCCTGGGGTGATGGTGTCGATGACCTGGCCGTCGGTGAAGGCGTCACCTTCCCAGTGGAAGTGGGCCTCCAGGTCGCCTGGGGCCCGGGTGGTGCGGGCCCCGACAATGAACCGCAGCCGGGCGTCGTCCAGGGTCGTCAGGTTGGCGGCCGAGAGCATGCCGGCGTCGGCGACGATGATGAGGTCCTCGATGCCGTGGGCGGCCTGGAAGGCCTCCACGACGGGGATGATCGTGGTGGTCTCAGCCTTGTTCCCTGAGGGTGTCAGATTGTTTGTGTGAGGGGTGTGATCTGAGCCTTGAGGAGATGAGACTGTGAGCATGGATGTGAGTAGTAGGGATGAGCGTGAGGAGGAGCGTGCTCGTCAGCGGCGGGTCGCTGAGGAGCTGAAGGCTTCAGGGGCCCTGGAGGGGATCTCGCTCAGGTTGATGCCGGAGCGCCGTTGACCGGGTCTGATGGTGTGCTGGCCGGTGTGGTCAAGGCGGCTCTGAGCGGGGTTAGCTGCTGAGCTCACTGAGCACCTGGGTTATGACCGGGGATCCGGACGCGGCGGCGTTTGCCAACTCGCGTAACGGGACCAGTTCTAAGACGGTCTCCACCGAGGTTGGGGATGTGGATCTGGACGTTCCACGAGACCGGGCCGGGACGTTTACGCCGATGCTGGTGCCCAGGGGCAGCGCCGCTCGATGGGCTCGATGCGATGATCATCAGCCTGTACGCCGGGGATGACGGTGCGGGACATCCAGCACCATCTGGCCTCTACGTTGGGCACTGATCTGAGTCATGAGACGATCAGCAAGATCACCGACCAGATCAGCCAGGAGGTACTGGCCTGGCAGCACCGGCCACTGGATGGCCTCTACCCGGTGATCTACCTCGACGCCATCATGATCAAGGTCCGCGACGGGGCTCACGTGACCAACAAGGCCGCGCATATCGCGGTAGGCGTGGACATGGACGGGATCAAGCACGTCCTGGGCATCTGGGTCCAGGCCAGCGAGGGGGCCAGGTTCTGGGCCCAGGTGTGCGCCGAGCTGGCCAACCGCGGTATCAAGGACGTGCTGATCGTGTGCTGTGACGGGCTGACGGGGCTGCCCGAGGCGATTGAGGCGACCTGGCCCCAGGCGACGGTCCAGACATGCGTAGTCCACCTGATCCGGGCCGCCACGAGGTTCGTGTCCTACAGCGACCGCAAGGCCGTGGCAGCGGCTCTCAGGCCGATCTACCAGGCCCCCAGCGAGGAGGCCGCGTGGGAGGCCCTGGAGACCTTCGAGGCCAGTGAGCTCGGACAGCGCTACCCGGCCGCGGTCAGGACCTTCACCGACTCCTGGGAGCGATTCACTCCCTTCCTGGCCTTCCCGCCGATGGTGCGACGGGTCATCTACACCACTAACGCGATCGAGTCGCTGAACTACCAGCTGCGCAAGGTCACCAGGAACCGGGGTCACTTCCCCTCCGACGAGGCAGCGGTCAAGCTGCTGTGGCTGGCTATCTGCAACATCGAGGACAAGAGAGCCCGACAACGGCAAAAGGAGCAGCAGAAAGGACGGGCCGGCAAGAGCGCGACCACCGGCAGACTGATCGAGGGCGCTATAACCACCAACTGGAAGCAAGCCCTCCAACAGCTGTCCCTGGCCTATCCCGACCGAATCAACCCCCACCTGTAACCCACACCACATACACAAACAACTTGACAGGCTCTTGTTCCCCTCAGCAGCCGACCTGGAGAGGAAAACCACGGCGGTCGACCAGCAGGCCGACGATGACCTGGGATCGACCCTACGCTTCTTGGAGTAACCGACCCGCCGCAGGTCGTCCTCACGCTCAGCCTCGAAATAGAGCGTGGTCACGCCTGCAGGCACAGGGCCAGACCGGAGGTGTTGGTGACGTGCTCGAACAAGGCTCCAGAGATCGCCTGGCGGTAGCCCCGCTCGACGCAGCGGCCCAGGGACGCGTACAGGGTGTTGCGGTGAGCCGGGAACGACCACCCCACCCCCACAATCCCAACGAAAAACCCCACCCTGAAACACAAACCACCCCAACCCTGTGCAACTCAGGATGGAAGCATCTACGGCCCATTCGCCGCTATTACTGCTGGCTCATCTCGAAGATAGAGGGCTTCCCGCCGACGCCGCTGACCATGGACACCATGCCGTTGTCATCCGTCGAGTGCGCCTACCTTCTGGCGGAGCAGAGCGGCTGCGCCGTCCTGACCTGCCGCCCGCTGTGGGGCCGGTGCCCGACCCGTCTTCCAATGAGCAGCTCACCGTGCTGGAAGTGGATAACCGGGTCGATATGGCCGAGGCGTTGGACTGCCTGTATCGGAAATACCTCGAGCAATCCAGAAGAGCGGGCTCATCCCTCCCGCCAATGCTCCCGACGGGGATCCTTCGCCGGACGGCGCGGATGGCGGCAGCGCTGAGAAGAGCTGATCAGGCGGGGTGCTGCGGGTCCTTCGGGACGGGAGCGGTTGTGTCGGTGGGCTGGTGAGCGTGTGCGGTTATTCGTAGGGCTGTGCGATGAATCGGCGGTCTATGCATCGACCTCCAGGCGCTTGTGCATATCCCGAGACCCCACGGTCTCCACGCCGGCCACGTTAATCCATGGTGCCAGGACGATGACTGCCAGGCAGGCTGCGAAGGGGACGCCGACCAGGGACAGGAGCACCGACCCGGCCAGGGCCGCGATGGTCAGGCCCAGCATGAGTTGGTAGATGCGCCCCAGGGCGCGCAGGTTCACCGCGACCACGAGTGCGTACAGGATGATGACGAACACGGCCATGGGTACTGCGACGCTCAGGACGGCGCCGGTGGACGAGATCACTGCGTGTCCTTCCTCGCGCAGGGCGGCGACGTGCAGGCCCGCCCCGATCGCTGCCAGGGAGGCGAAGAGGATGAAGTGGACGTAGGCGACCGTCACGGTCCTGGTGGGGTGCTTGTGGAGGACCTGGCCGAAGGGCACCTCGAAGTAGACCCACCACAGTCCTAGCGCGATCGAGACCCCTGAGGCCAGGACTACCACCGGCGAGGCCGACCAGCCGTGCTCGGTGTACAGAGCGGTTACGGACTGCGCGGTTCCCACCAGCACCTCGCCCAGGGTGATGATCGTCAACAGGCCGAAGCGCTCGGCCAGGTGATGAGGGTGCCAGCCCATGTGGTCGTAGCGGCGCACGAGGTGCATCGGCACCGCCAACTCCATGGTGAACAGCAGGACCGAGACGATGAAGAGCGACAGGGCGTTGAGGTGGACGAAGAGCGTGCCGACCCACAGCACCTGGGCCAGTGCGATCCACAGGGCGTGGATCCGGCAGGCGCGGGCCTGGTCCGGGTTGGCCCGCGCGGCCCGCAGCCACAGCGCGACCAGCGAGACCCTCATGACCACGTACCCGGCCACTATGGTGCCGGAGTGCAGCTGCCATCCGTGCTCGAAGCCCTCGTAGAGCGCGGGGATGCCCGTGGTCATCATGATGATGCCCACCATCTGGACCGCGACTCCCGACCGCACGCCCCAGTCGTCGGTGTCGTAGGAGGAGGCGAAGCTGGAGTAGCTCATCCAGGCCCAGATCGTGCAGAACTGGACGAAGCCGAACGCCGCCAACCCGGCCGCCACATGCCCGGAGGCCAGGGCGTGCGCCATCTGGACGCCGTTGACGCCGAAGGCGATCACCAGGGTCAGGTCGTAGAGGAGTTCCAGGGTGGTGGCCACCCGGTGCTCCTCGTGCGGGTCGCGTGAGCGCATGGGCGTCAGGGGAGTGCAGGAAGCGGCCCACGGTCGCAGAAGGGGTACTGCAGTGGCTGAACGGGGGTGCGTCGGTTGCGCTGGTATCGGTCATGAGGAGTGTTCCTGTCGGCAGACACGTGGGCGGGCGGTTCTCGGGCGGTGTTGAAGATATCCGCTGTTCGACTACTGGGCGTCAGCAAGGTTATCGTGAGCAGCATATTGTGCGTCCCAGGGAAGTCGAACCTGAGTTGCACAGTTTTTAGTGCCCTGTTGGGATGCTCAGGGCGGTGAGGATTTCTTCGGCTTCGGGGGTCAGGGGGTCGGCGGCGGTGAGGTGGTGGCCGTTGAGGTTGATGGTGATCTCCTGGAGGGGCTTGAGGGCACGGATGATGCGTTTGATGCTGATCCCGGTGGTGTCCTGGAGGTGTCGGGCGATGGCCAGGGCGGCCATGACCACGGTCAGGTGCGCCTCGATGGCATCGCGGGTGTGGTGGAAGACCGGCCGGGCTCTCAGGTCGTGCTTGCTCATCGGCGAAGGACTGCCCGGGCGTGCCACAGCTCGTGATACGAGGAGACCACCTCACCGGCGCCCATCAGGCGGGACGGAACGAAAGGTGGCGTAGCCCTTGAGTCCCACCAGGGAACGGGCCCTGGCGATGGAGGCCTCATCGAGGACCTGATCGCCTTGACGGACGGTGACGAACCTGGTGCCCTTGGGACGCTTCTCGCCGGCGACGGATGGCCCGGGCGCGGTTGGCCTGGGCGGTCAGGGTCTGGTTGTCCCTGGCGGCGCGCTTCTTGGAGTAGGCCCAGATGGCCCGCCATGAGCCCGGGTGGGTGTGCGGGTCCCAGACGGGCTCAGCCCTGACAGCCTTGTCCCGCTCGCTGTTGGAGCCCCGCTTGGGGGTGATGGTGTCGATGACCTGGCCGTCGGTGAAGGCGTCACCGTGCCAGTGGAAGTGGGCCTCCAGGTCGCCTGGGGCCCGGGTGGTGCGGGCCCCGACAATGAACCGCAACCGGGCGTCGTCCAGGGTCGTCAGGTTGGCGGCCGAGAGCATGCCGGCGTCAGCGACGATGATGAGGTCCTCGAGAGGGTGTCAGATTGTTTGTGTGAGGGGTGTGATCTGAGCCTTGAGGAGATGAGACTGTGAGCATGGATGTGAGTAGTAGGGATGAGCGTGAGGAGGAGCGTGCTCGTCAGCGGCGGGTCGCTGAGGAGCTGAAGGCTTCAGGGGCCCTGGAGGGGATCTTCGCTCAGGTTGATGCCGGAGCGCCGTTGACCGGGTCTGATGGTGTGCTGGCCGGTGTGGTCAAGGCGGCTCTGGAGCGGGGGTTGGCTGCTGAGCTCACTGAGCACCTGGGTTATGACCGGGGGGATCCGGACGCGGCGGCGTTTGCCAACTCGCGTAACGGGACCAGTTCTAAGACGGTCTCCACCGAGGTTGGGGATGTGGATCTGGACGTTCCACGAGACCGGGCCGGGACGTTTACGCCGATGCTGGTGCCCAAGGGGCAGCGCCGGCTCGATGGGCTCGATGCGATGATCATCAGCCTGTACGCCGGGGGGATGACGGTGCGGGACATCCAGCACCATCTGGCCTCTACGTTGGGCACTGATCTGAGTCATGAGACGATCAGCAAGATCACCGACCAGATCAGCCAGGAGGTACTGGCCTGGCAGCACCGGCCACTGGATGGCCTCTACCCGGTGATCTACCTCGACGCCATCATGATCAAGGTCCGCGACGGGGCTCACGTGACCAACAAGGCCGCGCATATCGCGGTAGGCGTGGACATGGACGGGATCAAGCACGTCCTGGGCATCTGGGTCCAGGCCAGCGAGGGGGCCAGGTTCTGGGCCCAGGTGTGCGCCGAGCTGGCCAACCGCGGTATCAAGGACGTGCTGATCGTGTGCTGTGACGGGCTGACGGGGCTGCCCGAGGCGATTGAGGCGACCTGGCCCCAGGCGACGGTCCAGACATGCGTAGTCCACCTGATCCGGGCCGCCACGAGGTTCGTGTCCCTACAGCGACCGCAAGGCCGTGGCAGCGGCTCTCAGGCCGATCTACCAGGCCCCCAGCGAGGAGGCCGCGTGGGAGGCCCTGGAGACCTTCGAGGCCAGTGAGCTCGGACAGCGCTACCCGGCCGCGGTCAGGACCTTCACCGACTCCTGGGAGCGATTCACTCCCTTCCTGGCCTTCCCGCCGATGGTGCGACGGGTCATCTACACCACTAACGCGATCGAGTCGCTGAACTACCAGCTGCGCAAGGTCACCAGGAACCGGGGTCACTTCCCCTCCGACGAGGCAGCGGTCAAGCTGCTGTGGCTGGCTATCTGCAACATCGAGGACAAGAGAGCCCGACAACGGCAAAAGGAGCAGCAGAAAGGACGGGCCGGCAAGAGCGCGACCACCGGCAGACTGATCGAGGGCGCTATAACCACCAACTGGAAGCAAGCCCTCCAACAGCTGTCCCTGGCCTATCCCGACCGAATCAACCCCCACCTGTAACCCACACCACATACACAAACAACTTGACAGGCTCGTCCTCGATGCCGTGGGCGGCCTGGAAGGCCTCCACCACCGGGATGATCGTGGTGGTCTCAGCCTTGTTCCCTCCCAGCAGCCGACCTGGAGAGGAAAAACCACGGCGGTCGACCAGCAGGCCGACGATGACCTGGGGGATCGACCCTACGCTCTTTGGAGTAGCCGACCCGCCGCAGGTCGTCCTCACGCTCAGCCTCGAAATAGAGCGTGGTCACGCCTGCAGGCACAGGGCCAGACCGGAGGTGTTGGTGACGTGCTCGAACAGGCCCTCAGAGATCGCCTGGCGGTAGCCCGCGCTCGACGCAGCGGCCCAGGGACGCGTACAAGGTGTTGCGGTGAGCCGGGGCCGGCCAGCCGATCTCGGACAGGACCCGGGGAGTGTCGGCCTTGGAGGTCGGCTCGATCAGACGAGCGGCGACCATCTGCTCAAAGGCCCGGTCACCCCCGACCGCCTCACCCAGCCCCAGACGCCTGTAGGCCGAACGGATGGCCTCGATCGGCCAGCCCGACCTGCGCGAGATGATCTGCGGCCTTCGCACCGCGCCACCGTCACCGGGTGCCTGACCACCCACCTCGTCAGCGTCGTCGTTGAGTGCCGGCCCCAGGTCCAGGACCTGCTGGCCGGCCAGGAGCCGCTGGCGCCCCAGACGCATCAGCGCAGCCAGCTCAGCCTCGTCATGGGCCGACCCCAGGTGCTCCACGATCCGGCGCACACCATGGTCCTTGGCCACGACCTGCACGGCCGTGGCCCCCGAGGCTGTCTTGACCTGACGCAGGTACGGACTCACCCACCAGATCCTACCGCCGCCTTAGTGCCCCGAAACGACCACCCCACCCCCACAATCCCAACGAAAAACCCCACTCTGAAACACAAACCACCCCAACCTGTGCAACTCAGGTCTGAAGCCCGTGCGCGGTCACGACGACGGCGTCGTCGCAGCGCGGGGCTGCGGCGGCGCCGTCGATCGAATGGGAGGTGATGGGCGGGAGGCCTCCACCGGTGTGGGCCCAGTGCGGGCCCGACCAGTATCAGTCCTGCTCGCCCCCGGAGGGATTCGGCTTGATCCACCACCACAGGCCCATGCCCGCGGCGATGGCCAACAGGCCCAGGCCCGACCACAGGTTGGCGTTGATGCCGCCGGTCTTGCTCATCTCCTCGGCGCTGTTGAACAGGACCGAGCACACCACCAGGTAGAGGCCGATGAGCCCCAGAGCCCCGGTGATGACCGCCCGGATGTCCGTGAGTGAACGGTTGTTCATGAGTGTTCTCCTTCGTGTGTCCGGGCCGGACTAGTGGAAGATGCTGTTGAGTACGATGACCAGGACCCCGGCGATGATCCCCAGCGGGATCGGACGGCGGTACCAGGGCAGCTCGTGCAGGTGCGGGTCGGTGCGCTCGCTCTTGGGGGTCAGGGCGTAGACGAAGCCCTTGAGCTCGGAGTCGGGCTTGGGTGCAGTGGCCATGGAGACCAGCACCGTGATGACGACGTCGACCGTGAAGGCCACTCCCGCCGCCAGAAAGGCGCCGCCCTGCCCCGGCATGACCAGGTGCTTGGTCCAGATGAGGATGTTGACCCCTAGGGCGCCCAGGGTTCCGCTGATGAGGCCGATCCAACCGGCGTGCGGGGTGGCCCGCTTCCAGAACATCCCGATGATGAAGGTCGCGAACAGCGGCGCGTTGAACATCGAGAACAGCGTCTGGAGGTAGTCCATGAGGTTGGAGTAGCTCGACGCGATGATCGCGGTGAGGATCGCGACCACGGAGGCCGTCAGGGTCGAGAGCTTGCCGACCATGAGGTAGTGGGCGTCGTCGGCGTTCTTCTTGATGTAGTGCTGGTAGATGTCCACGCCCCACACGGTGTTGAAGGCGGAGATGTTCGCCGCCATGCCCGCCATGAAGGAGGCCAGTAGACCCGTGATCGCCAGCCCCAGCAGACCGTTGGGCAGCAGGTCGCGCATGAGGTAGAGGACCGCGTCGTTGAACTGGTATCCAGCTTTCGGAATCTGCCTTGAGCTGTTGGATCTCCCGAGACCATGACGCCGGCGACCATGCCCGGGACGATGACGAGGAAGGGCACGAACATCTTGACGAAGGTGCCGATGATCGGGGTCGACTGGGCCGAGGAGATCGGGTCCGAGGCCATGGCCCGCTGCACCTCGACGAAGTTCGTCGTCCAGTATCGAAGGACAGCACGAAGCCCAGGCCGAAGACCAGGCCGATGACGGACAGCAGGTTGGAGTCGAAGCCGGAGATCGAGTTGCCGGGCCAGGAGTGCAGCTGCTGAGCCGCGACCTTGGCTGCCTCGCCGGCGTCGTCGGGTGGGCGGCCGTGGCAGCGGCAGTGATCTTGCTGGTCAGGCCGTGCCAGCCGCCCACGCGGTGCAGGCCGATGAGGGTCAGGGGCAGCAGGGCCGCCACGATGACGAAGAACTGGAGGACCTCGTTGTAGATCGCCGCGGAGAGCCCACCCATGGTGATGTAGGAGAAGACGATGACGGCGGCCACGATGAGCCCCCACCCACAGGGGCCAGCCCAGCAGCCAGTTCATGATCTTGCCCAGCAGGGTACAGGTTGATACCGGCGATGAGCAGCTGGGCCAGGGCGAAGCTGAGCGCGTTGACCAGGTGCGCGGCGGTGCCGTAGCGCTGAGCATGAACTCGGGCACCGAGCGCACCTTGGAGCCGTAGTAGAAGGGCATCATGACCAGACCCAGGAAGATCATGGCCGGGACCGCGCCGATCCAGAAGTAGTGGAAGGTCGGCATGCCGTACTCGGCGCCGTTGGCCGACATTCCCATGATCTCGACGGCGCCGAGGTTTGCCGAGACGAAGGCGATACCCGTCACCCAGGCCGGCAGGGGAGCGGCCCGAGGTGAGAAGCCATCGGCCGTGGCCGCCTTGGCGCGGGCGATGAGCCCGACGCCGATGACGAAGGCGAAGTAGATCGCGATGGGGATGTAGTCGTACCAGCGTGCGGCGATGAGTGTGCCGGGTGACGCTGACGAGGCTGATAAAGCGTTCAGCGTGGAGGACATCGGTGTACCTCTCAAAGGATAAGTGTTCACGTGGGCAGGGTCGTTCATGCTGCCCGGCAGCTAACACAGTCCGTCCTGAGCAGGGCTTTTACGGCTGGCTGCACGCCAGGAAGATCGTGCGAGTTCGCTGAGTGGGGTGCGTGCCCAGCAGGCGCACGGGATCGTGAGCACGGCGGACGAGGGTGGGTGACCGCCGGTGGGCCCGCGGTGGGTAGAGTGCCCTCCATGACGCTGACTGCTGCTGCCGACGGCTCCTCCCTGGGCAACCCGGGACCGGCCGGCTGGGCCTGGTACGTGGACGATGACTGCTGGGCCGCTGGAGGCTGGGAGAGCTCGACCAACAACCGCGGCGAGCTCACCGCCGTCCTGGAGCTCCTGCGGGCCACCGAGGCCGCCGGGCTCGCCGGCGAGGAGCTCCTCATCCAGTGCGACTCCCAGTACGTCATCAACTCCCTGACCAAGTGGCGCCACGGCTGGAAGAAGCGCGGCTGGCGCAAGGCCGACGGCAAGCCCGTCCTCAACGCCGACCTCGTCAAGGACCTCGACGCCGCGCTCGCGGGCCGCACCGTGCGCTTCGAGTGGGTGCGCGGGCACGTCGGTCACCCCATGAACGAGGCCGCCGACTCCCGGGCCCGCGGCGCCGCCACCGCCTTCCAGCAGGGCCGCCCGGTGCCTGCGGGGCCGGGCTGGACCCGCGGCGGCCGGGCCCCGGGGAACCGGGAGGCGCAGCAGGCGCCTGGTGCGACGTCGTCGAGCACCCCCGCTGCGCCGCAGACCGACGCCCTGTTCTGAGGGCTGAGGAACGGGGCCCAGCATCCGCAGGGCCCGGTGACCGTCTCTCACAGAAACAGCACAGGTCCGTCAAACACGTGGCATAAGGCCTCCCGCGAGGCTTACTGCCATGACGACGACGAGCCCCGCCCTCCCCGCTTCCCGCCCGACGATCCTGAGCCGCCTGGCCGGCCTGCGCCGCCGCATCCCCACGGTCGTCCTCTTCGCCGCCGTGTCCTTCACCGGTTGGAGCGTCGACTACGCGCTGGTCCTCATCCTCAACTCGCTGACCGACTCGGTCCTCTACGCCGTCGTCGGAGCGCGGATCGTCTCCTGCACCCTGGGCTTCCTGCTCAACCGGCGCCTGTTCGGGGCCGGCCCGGAGAACTTCTGGCGCTCGGCCGGCGGCTACACGGCGGTCCAGGGCGGGGTCACGGCGACGTCCTACACCGGCATCGCGGTCCTCACCGGCGCCGGCGCGCCCCTGTGGCTGGCCAAGGTGCTGGTGGACTCCACGCTCTTCATCGTCAACTACCTGGCCCAGTCCCGCCTCGTCTATCGCGTCCCGGTGCAGCAGCTGGTCCCGGCCCCGGCCCTGGCCACCGCGGCCTGAGGGGACGGGGCGGAGGCTCAGGACTGGGCGTCGCGCATGAGGATGACGAGCTGGACCCGGTCGCGCAGGTCCAGCTTGGTCAGGATACGGGTGACGTTCTTCTTGACCGAGTCCGGGGCCAGGACGAGGCGCTGAGCGATCTCCGCGTTCGTCAGCCCCTGGGCCACCAGGTCCGCCACCTCGCGCTCGCGGGGGCTGAGATCGTCGAGGCGCTGGCGTGCCGCGCGCTGACGGGGTGAGGCCACGGGGCTGAGCATGTGCCGGTTGAGCAGCTCGCGGGTGATGCGCGGAGTGAGGATCGCGTCCCCGGAGCTGACCGCCCGCAGCGCCTGGTGGAGGTCGGCTGTGCGGGTGTCCTTGAGCAGGAACCCGGAGGCGCCGGCCGACAGCGCCCCGAAGGCGAACTCGTCCTGGTCGTAGGTGGTCAGCACCAGGACCCGGATCGAGGGGTAGAGCTGGCAGATGCGGGCCGTGGCATCGATCCCGTTGAGCACCGGCATGCGCACGTCCATGAGGACGACGTCGGGAAGCGGCCGGCGCTCCTCAAGCAGGGCGGCGAGCTGGTCGAGGGCGTCCTGACCGTGGACGGCCTCGGCCGTGACCTGCAGGTCGTCGGCCCGGTTGATGATGAGGGACAGGCCCATGCGGGTGGCTCGCTGGTCGTCGACGATCATCACCGTGATCGGCCTGAGGTCGCTCGACGAGCTCGCGGTGCCAGGCCTGGCGACCGGTCTGGAGGCGGTGGGTGAGGATGCGGGGTCGGACGTGGACGGGCTCATCGCGGAGTGCCTTCCGGGAAGGGGACGAGGGCGCGCAGCACCCAGCCGGATGCGCCCTCATCGGTCGTGGGGCCGGCGGACAGCGTGCCGCCGTGCTCACCGACCGCGGCGGCCAGGTTGGCCAGCCCGTGGCCGGCCGCCGCCGGTGCCTGAGACGAGTCCGAGGAGCCGTCTGCGCGGCCTGGCTGAGCGGCGCGACCGTCGTCGGACACGGTGATCCGCGTGGCGGACTGGTCATGGTCCAGGGAGACGACGACGCGTGTGGCGCCCTCGGCGTGGCGCATGACGTTGGTCAGGGCCTCCCGGACGACGACATAGACGACCTCACCCGAGGGCCTGACTGCGCGGTGCGTCGAGGGGCGCCTGCCGGTCTCGGTGAGAGCCGCACTGATACCGGTGGCTCTCACCGTGGTCAGCAGGTCGTTGAGCCGGTCCCAGCCGGCTGCGCCCGAGGGGGACTGCGGGTCCTCCGCGACCCGACCGGTGAGGGGTTCGGCGGCGTCATCGGCGTCGTCGGGGGAGGGGCCTGGTGCCGCCTGGAGCGAGGCGACGGCGCGCCGGGTGTCTGCCAGACCCTCGCGGGCCAGGGTGTTCATCATGTCAATGGCCTCGTCTGTCTGCGGGCTTCCGCCGGTCCCCTGCATCCCCTCGGACAGGGCGATGATCGCGGTCAGGGCGTGGCCCACGGAGTCGTGGAGCTCGGCCGCCACCCGGGCCTGGTGGCGGGCGGCGTCGCGCTGGGCGACCAGCCGCTGCTCGGCGGACTGTGCTGCCAGCTGGGCGTCCCCGTGCTCCAGGGCCTCCCGGCGGGAGCGGGAGATCGAGGCCACGGCGAGCACGAGCACCAGGGCGATGAAGTCAGGGCTCAACGCGCTCACCTGCGGCCACTTGGCCAGTGCCGTGGGGACGAGGGTGCACAGCGCGCTGATGCTGAAGCCGATGATTCGGTCGCGGGTGGGGGCGGCCACGAGCAGGGCGTAGAGGGCCAGCATGGACAGCAGGTTGAGTCCGCCGCGCGGCCCCCACAGGTCGACGGCGCCCGAGGCCAGGCTCGTGACAATGACGACGGCGAGGGGCCAGCGGCGTCGGGCCACCAGTGAAGCGGCGAGCAGCAGGGAGGCGATGACCCAGCCTCGCAGGGGCAGGTGCGGGTAGGTGTACGAGGCCACGTTCAGCACCATCAGCTGGAAGAGGCCCGCGGCCCCGGCCACCGCCCACAGGGTCAGGGCGCTGGTGCGCCACCACTGAGCCACCCGGTCCAGGAGGGTCCGTGGGACCCGGGAGACGTGTGCCGGCTCGGGCACTGCGGGAACGTGGCTCATGACTGTCGCCTCACTGCGCGGCGCAGAGCCAGGGCCAGCAGGGCCACCCACACCAGGCAGATGACGCCCTCGAATGCTGCGGCGCCCGGTGAGGCCACGTTGCCCGGGCTCATAGCGGACGTGGTTCGGGTCAGTGAGGCTGCGGGGTTGAGGACACTCAGCGGTCGGGCCGCGAGAAGCATCGCCATCCCCGCAATGGTGCTCAGCAGCACCGTGGACATCGTGGTGGCGAAGGACGTCATGACCGCGCCCAGCCAGGTGACGAAGGTGAGGATGACCCACATTCCCAGCGCGACGACGGCGAAGCGCGGCAGGTAGGCGACCAGACCCACCAGGTTGAAGCCCAGGGCGAGGCCCGTCACCGCGGTGGTCAGGGCCAGGACCGCGGTGGTGAGAGCCGCGACCTGGAGCCCGTGCAACAGCTTGCCCGCAACCATGGCGGTCTCCAGCCCGGTGGCGCTCATTCTCTGCCAGTTTCTTCCCTGGTGCTCACTGCTGGCGATCTGCGCGGCGAAGGCACCCAGCGCCAGCGGCAGGAACAGCATCGAGAGCAGGAGCGTGGACTGGGACCACGTGATCTCCCAGGTGGCGCCCTGAGCCTCGAACTGGCTGCGGTAGCTGCGGTACTGCAGGTAGCCGGACAGGGAGCCCAGGGAGCACAGGATGGTGACGGCGACCCAGTACCACCGGTTGGGGGCCTTGCGGTTCTCCCAGTACCAGGCGGCTCGCACCGACGGGCGGGACTGGGGAGCAGGGTGGAGCAGACCGGCTCAGGACGGTCGGCTGCGGCGTCGTGGATGGGCCGGAGGGACCGGGGAGCGTTGACGGGTGCTGAGCGGGCCGGAGGGGCCGGCCTGCCGTGGAACGTGTGACTGGTGCGGTGGTGCTCATCGGTGATTCTCCTGGTGGACGATAACGAGGTGGGCGGCGACGGTCCACCCGACCGCGACCAGCGCGGCGAGCGCCGCCAGGGTCCACGGCTGGGACGCGAGTGTCATGTCGCCGATTTCCCGCATGGACTTGTAGGAGGCGACCGTGTCAATGGGGTGGCGGCCGGAACGATGCCCCAGGGCAGCAGCCATGAGAACTTCCCGAGGTAGGCGTAGGGCAGGCTCTCGGCGATGAGACCGCCGATGGCCGCCACCCCCAGGCCGATGCCCTGCTTGTCGAAGCAGGTGGACAGCGTCAGCTGGACCGCGGAGATGGCCAGCGTTGAGCATGCCACCACCACTAGGGCAGGAGGCAGCGTGCGCCAGTAGGAGTCGGTGACGGTCAGCCCGATCGGGCCGGCCAGCACGGTGACAAGTGTGAAGAGGGCCGTCTCCATGCACAGGACCGTGAGGATCACGATGACCAGCTTGCCCCGGTAGCGGGTCAGGGCGCTCTGCCCCAGCGCCGTCATCAGCTGCCCCATGCGCTCCTCGGTGTCCACGGTGACGATGCGCGAGGCCAGGACCGCGGTGATGATGGGCATGAGGAAGGCGATGATCTGGATGAACTCATCCAGGGCGAGCGTGGCGTGGCGTGCGGCAACCGGGCCGCTCGCCCGATGGGTGATGAGCATGCTGCACCATGCCAGGCACACGGCGGTGGCGCTGGCGGCGATGAGCCAGTAGCGCTTGCGGCGCAGCTTGCCCAGCTCGAGGGCCAGGGTGGTCCACGCCCTGCTCAGCGGGGAGAGGGTGAGTGCGCGCGCGGCGCCGCCGGTCGCGTCGGGGGCTGTGTCAGGTGCTGTGTCGGTGGTGTTGGCTGCGCGGCCGTGGTGGCCGCCGGGCCCGCTGTACTCACTGGGGTGCTCATCGGTTCATCTCCTGAGAGGCGAGGGGCGGCTGGGCGGCCAGGACCGGCTCGGTCAGTTCCAGGAAGGCCTGCTCGAGGGTCTTGCGCACGGTCTGGACCCGGTAGACGGTCGTCCCGGAGGAGACGATGCGGGTGATGAGTTCGCCGACGACGTCGTCGGGCATCATGGGGGTGCGCACGGCGCCGTCCCGCACCTCGTGGGTCACCCCGAGGGAGGTCAGGAGCGCGGCGACGGCCGTGGGCGAGGAGACGAGCAGCTCGATGACCCCCTCGTCGCGCAGTCCGGCCAGGGTGCCCTGATAGCGCAGGCGTCCGGCGCAGATGATGCCGACGGTGTCGGCCATCTGCTCGATCTCGGACAGGATGTGGGAGGAGACGATGATCGTCACGCCCTCCTGGCGGGCCAGGGTGACGATGAGCTGGCGGATCTCGGCCACCCCGGCGGGGTCGAGCCCGTTGGTCGGCTCGTCCAGGAGCATGAGGGCCGGGTTCGACAGCAGCGCCATGGCCAGTCCCAGGCGCTGCTTCATGCCCATGGAGTAGTGCTTGACCTGCTTGTTCTCCTGCCCGACGAGGTTGACGGTGGCCAGGGCGTGCTGGACGCGGTTGGAGGCCAGCCCCAGGTAGGAGGCCACCATGGCCAGGTTCTCCTTGCCGGTCAGGCTCGGGTAGTAGGAGGGGCCCTCGATGAGGGAGCCGATGGTTCCCGGCGGCAGGGGGTGGCGCTGGCTGACCGGGCGTCCCAGGACGCTCATGCTGCCCGACGTCGGGCGGGTCAGTCCCAGCAGGAGCTTCATCGTGGTGGACTTGCCGGCGCCGTTGGGGCCCAGGAAGCCGTAGATGCCGCCGGCGGGCACGGACAGGTTCAAGCCGTCGACGGCGTTGACACCGTTGTAGGTGCGGGTCAGTCCCTCCGTGACCACGACGAGTCCCTCCGAGGGGAGGAGGAGGCTGGGGCGGGCACGGCGCCGGGCACTGCTGGGGCGGGCACGGCGCCGGGCGCTGCGAGGGCGGGCAGGAACGAAGGGCGCGGCCGGTTGCGGAGTCGGTGCGGGGCCGGCGCGCCCCCGTTCATGGCTGCGGTCTGGGGCAGGGGTGTTGTGGGAGGGGCAGGGGGCCTTGGTGTGCTGGTGACAGGTGCGTTTCTCATGACTCCATGGAAGCCCTCAGGGCCTCGCGCGCGCACCGCCGTCGGCCGGTTTGTCCCCCTGGGGACGACGACGGTGCCGCAGCCTCCCCTGGTGGGGCGGCTGCGGCACCGCGTGATCGTCCTGGCCCGGCAGTGCTGGGCGTCAGATTCCTGTGCGCACTTCCGGGAGCGGCTCAGATGAGGGTGAGCGCCTGGCGTGCGATGGCGAGCTCCTCGTTGGTGGGCACCACGAGCACGGTGACCTTCGAGTCCGGGGTGGAGATGACGCGCGGCTCGTCGGAGCGGGTCTCGTTGACCTCCTGGTCGATCTTCACACCCATGAAGCCCAGGCGCTCGCCGAGCTCACGGCGCAGGTTCGCGTCGTTCTCGCCGATACCGGCGGTGAAGGTCAGGGCATCCAGGCCGCCCATGACGGCGGTGTAGGCGCCCACGTACTTCACGAGCCGGTGCAGGTAGATGTCCATGGCCTCGCGGGCCTCCTGCTCACCGGCGCCGATGCGCTTCCACACCTCGCGCATGTCGTTGTCCCCGGCCAGGCCCTTCATGCCCGAGCCGCGGTTGAACAGGTGGTCGATCTCGTCGATGGACATGCCGGCCACACGTGCCAGGTGGAAGACGGCGGCCGGGTCGATGTCGCCGGTGCGCCCGCCCATGACCAGGCCCTCCAGCGGGGTCAGGCCCATGGAGGTGTCCACGGCGTGCCCGGCCACGACCGCCGAGGCCGAGGCCCCGTTGCCCAGGTGCAGGACGACCTGCTTGAGGTCGTCGCGCCCCAGGAGCTCGGAGACCGCCCCGGAGACGAACTGGTGGCTGGTGCCGTGAGCCCCGTAGCGGCGGATGGAGTAGGTGTCGGCGACCTCGCGGTCCAGGGCGTAGCGGGCGGCCTCCTCGGGCAGGTCCTGGAAGAAGGCGGTGTCGAAGACGGCCACGTGCGGCACGTCGGACAGGAGGCGGCGCCCCACCTCGATGCCCTTGAGGTGGGCGGGGTTGTGCAGCGGGCCCAGCGGCACGAGCTGCTCGATCCGGGCCACGACGTCGTCGTCGATGAGGGCCGGGCCGGAGAAGTAGCGCCCGCCCTGGACGACCCGGTGGCCCACGGCCACGATGTGGGCGTCGGCCAGCGAGGGGCCCTGCTCCTCGAACAGGCGCAGCACCTCGGACAGGCCGTAGCCGTGGTCGGGGACCGGCTCGGTGATCTCGGTGCGCTCCTCGCCGTGCTTGTGGGTGATGGCGCCGGTCTCCTCACCGATGCGCTCCACCAGGCCCGAGGCGAGCGAGGCGCCCGAGTCGGGGTCGACCAGCTGGTACTTGATGGAGGAGGAGCCGGAAGTTGATAACGAGGACGGTGCGCTGAGTCACGGGGTGCCTTTCAAGAACGGTCGGGGGATGAACGCGGGGATGACTGGATGACTGATGCGGGTCCCGGGTGGGCCTCAGCGGCGTGGGGCCGGGTCCCGGCCCCACGCCGCTGAAGGGCTCAGCCCTGGGCCTGGACGGCGGTGATGGCGACGGTGTTGATGATGTCCTCCACCAGGGCGCCGCGCGAGAGGTCGTTGACCGGCTTGTTGAGGCCCTGGAGGACCGGGCCGATGGCGATGGCGCCCGAGGAGCGCTGGACCGCCTTGTAGCCGATGTTGCCGCTGGACAGGTCCGGGAAGATGAAGACGTTGGCCCGTCCGGCCACGAGCGAGTCCGGGGCCTTCTTGGCGGCCACGGTCGGGTCGATGGCGGCGTCGTACTGGATGGGGCCCTCGACGGCGAGGTCGGGCTCCTTGGCCCGCACCAGCTCGGTGGCCTCACGGACCTTGTCCACGTCCGCGCCCTTGCCGGAGGTCCCGGTGGAGAAGGACAGCATCGCCACGCGCGGCTCGACGCCGAACTGGCGGGCCGTGGCGGCCGAGGAGATGGCGATGTCGGCCAGCTCGGCGGCGTTGGGCTCGGGGTTGACGGCGCAGTCGCCGTAGACGAGCACCCGGTCCTGCAGGAGCATGAGGAAGACCGAGGAGACGATGGAGGTCCCCGGCTTGGTCTTGATGATCTGGAAGGAGGGGACGATCGTGTGGGCGGTGGTGTGGGCGGCGCCCGAGACCATGCCGTCGGCGTCTCCCATGTGGACCATCATCGTGCCGAAGTAGGACACGTCCTGGACCTTCTCGCGGGCCTGCTCGAGGGTGACGCCCTTCTTGGCGCGCAGGCGGGCGAACTCCTCGGCGTACTTCTCCAGCGGCTCAGGGGTCGTCTGGTGGCGACGACTCGGGCGGCGGCGATGTCAGGCCCAGCTCGGTGGCGCGGGCCCGCACCGTGGTCTCGTCACCCAGCAGCACCAGGTCGGCGATGCCGCGGCGCAGGATGGCGTCGGCGGCGCGCAGGACCCGGTCGTCGTCGGGCTCGGGCAGGACGATGGTCTTGCGGTTGGTGCGCGAGCGCTCCACCAGCTCGGCCTGGAACATGATGGGGGTGACGACCTCGGAGGGCTCGACCTCCAGGGCCGACAGGAGGGCCTCGACGTCGGCCTCCTGCTCGAAGGTGGTCACGGCGACGTCGATCTTGCGCTCGGAGCCGTGGGCGAGCAGGCCCTGCAGGGAGCCGGCTGCGGAGGCGGCGGCGAAGGTGTCCAGCGGGGAGGTGATGACCGGGATGTTGACGTCCAGCCCCTCCAGGAGGCGCAGCGCGTGGGGTGCGACCTCGAAGCCGCCGTTGAGGATGAGACCCGACAGGATCGGGAAGCTCGAGGAGGCCTGGGCCGCCATGAGGGAGATGAGCATGGCGGAGCGGTCGGCCGGGACGATGGCGAGCTGGCCGGCGGTCAGGCGCTCCAGGACGTGGGAGACGTCCATGGCGCACACGAGGACGGACTCGGCCTCGCGGTCGAGGAGTGTCTCGTCTCCGGCGATGAGGGTGCCCTCGACGGCGTCGAGCACCTCGCGCACCACCGGGGCCGCCAGCAGCGGCACCTCGGGCAGCGTGGTGGAGGTGATGCCCTCGATGGCGGTCAGTGCCTCGCCGACGGCCTGGCGGGTCTCGGGCAGGCACTTGTTGGCCACGACCGCGACGGTGCGGGCGTGGTTGTCAGCGATCTCGGCCATGGAGACCTCCACGGAGGCGACGACGTCCTCCACGTCATTCTGCCCGGAGACCACCAGCAGCACCGGGACGCCGATGTTGGCGGCTACCCGGGCGTTGAGGGCCAGCTCGGGGTTGCCGGCGACGTCGGTGAAGTCGAGCCGTCGATGATGACGACGTCGTGCTCGCGCGCCATGGCCCGGTAGGCGTCGACGATGCGTGCCAGGGCCTCCTCGGGGTCGGCGTGGAACTCGTCCCAGGTCGCGCCGACGCACTGCTCGGGGGGCGTGGTGGAGCCGGCACGGTTCAGCAGGGAGGCTGAGGAAGGCATCGCCCTCACGGCTCTCCACGAAGGGGCGGAAGACGCCGACCTTGGCGACCACCTTGGTCAGACAGGAGACCAGCCCGAGGGCCACCGTTGACTTCCCAGTTCCGGCGTTGGGTGAGGCGATGTAGATACTGCGCGCCACGTTAGGGTCCTTCTCGCGTTGTCTTGGAGTCAGGGCGCCGGCTCATTCCGGTGCCGTACAGGTCCGATTGTGCCCCCTACCTGCGGGTCGTCTGCGACCAAGGCCCGATCTCCGTCCGTCTTGTGATGTGGGAACGGGCACATAGCTCAGGGTGCCGGCATAGGGTGTCATAGGTGCTAGTCCGCCCGTGTGGTCGGCCGGTGGCCGGGTGTGGAGGGAGCGTGGTCCGTCCGGTTCCCGGGGTCGACATTCACTGCGATGCTCACCGCGACGTCGTCGAGGGGACTGTCCCGGGGCGAACCGTGCTCCGTGAGCGATCCCAGACCGTGTGGGTCGACGACGGGTCGCTCGGCTGAGGCAGGAACAGGGCGACCGCCTGTCCGCCGCCGCTTCCTGCGCTGCAGCGACGGCGCGATGCGGCCCGATGTCCTGGGCCCGGCCCGTGCTGGTCGGTTCCGCCGGGGACTGGTGAGCGGTCATGGAGACCGGTGAGGCCGGTTGGGTGGGGCGGATGCTGAACGCGCTGGCGTAGTAGCCCCACAGGAACAGCAGGGGAGAGGACCAGTCCGGCCGCCTTGAGCAGGTCGGTGTCCCGGGAGAGGCGCTGGGTGCGCCAGTGGGAGGACAGGGCGGTGCGTCGATGGCGCTGCAGCAGCCACCATGTGCGCAGCCCGCTGACGGTCAGGACCACGAGGACCACGCCCAGCGGTGGCCACGACCAGGCCCCCGACGGTCAGGCTCCGCTGACCGTCACCAGCCGGTGTGGGGATCTCCTGGGACATCCAGTGCACGTGGCCGGGCCCCCGACAGGACAGCAGGCAGCGGTGCAGGGTTGTCCAGGACGGCGACCCAGACCGGTGCCGCCGACGCCCTGCTGATCTCGTGTCCCGGTGGAGGGATCGATCGCGTGGGTGCCTTGCTCGGTCCGCACCTCGACGACGTCGGTGTCCCACGTTGCCGACAGGACCGGGCTCGTCGGGATGGGCGGTTCTTGATCGTCTCGACCGCCTGAGGCAGGAGACCTGGCTGGAGTCGGCGGCGTGCGTGGAGGCGGCTGGGCTCAGTGAACGCAGAATCTCCCGTCTGGTGCGGCAGGGAGCGTGCCGCTGAGGTGATGACCAGCAGTCCCAGGCTGGCCGCCGCCGACAGCCAGCGGCGCACGTGGGACCATCGCCCGGCGGGTGCGGGAGGTGGGGAGGGAGGGGCGACCGAGGGATCCATGGCAGTCTTCACCGGGGAGGGCTAGGGACCCGGCGGGGGACCAGCAGGGCGGCCACGGCGCACAGGCAGGTCAGGACCGCAATGAGGGCGTAGACGTGGCGGCCGCGCTCGCGCCGCCGCCACAGGGAACAGGCGCCACTGACGCTGATTGCGGTGCCGGCGACCTGGATGACCAGGGCGGCGCCGACGGCCAGCGGGGCCCGCGGCGCCGATGACGGGAACCAGGGCGTAGACGATGACGCACCTGAGGGCCCGGGCCCACAGTCCCAGCATGACGGCATGGATATCGGCGCTGACCAGGAAGGGGGCTGCCGCCTCGTCCTGCGTGACGGGGGAGGTGGTCGGGGGTGCGACAGCGTCGTCGCCGGCCACCTCGCCGGGCGAAACGTCAACATAATCAATACTGGCCGTACTCTTCATACTGATGAATACGGTAACGGTCAGGATAAATCGCGTCAACGCTCCGCCATGGGCTGGCGATGTGATGTCAGACAGGCGTGTTTGAGGGAAATAACCGCTGGTGGGAGCCTGTTTTGTGGGCCGGAGAAATAGGGGTGCTCGGCTGCGTGCTGGACGCGGACCCGGCAGCCGGACCGGGCTAGCGCAGCAGGGGCAGTGCTGAGATGACGGTCAGGACGACGATGATCGGCTCGAAGACCCGCTGATCCATGTGCTCGGCGAGGCGTCGACCGGCCAGGGCCGAGGCGATGACGACCGGTGCGGCGATCGCCGCCAGCGACAGGGTCGTGGGGTTGACCAGGCCGGCTGAGACGGAGAAGGGCAGCTTGACCAGGTTGACCAGGAAGAAGAACCAGGCCGTCGTCCCCAGGAAGGCCTTGACCGGATAGCGGCAGGCCAGGAAGTACATGGAGGTCACCGGTCCGCCGGCGTTGGCGACCATCGTGGTGAAGCCGGCCAGGCTGCCGTAGACCAGGCGGGCCAGGCGGCTGCCGGCCGGGGCTGGACGTGCCACCTCAGGTGCGTCGTCGGACCTGTTCCTGGTGGCCGAGCGGCGCTGGTACAGCGTGGCGGCGACCAGGATCAGCAGGATGGCGCCGATGAGGCGGCGGGTGGAGTCGTTGGAGGCCAGGTGCAGGGAACAGGGGCGCCGGCGCCGACGCCAGCCAGGACCGCCGGGACGAGCCTGCGCAGCATGCGGAAGTCCGCGTCGCCGCGATAGCTCCACACTGCCAGCAGGTCGCCGGTCATGAGCATGAGCAGGATGGCGCCGGTGGACTCCTTGGCCGGCAGTGCCGCGGTGCACAGGGCCACGGCGATGGTGGCCGCCCGGGCAGGGCGGTCTTGGCGATGCCGCACAGGGGCCGCCACGACCACGAGCAGGATCCAGGCGGTGGTGGTCAAGGTGGGGAGCACGGGACCTCTCAGCGGTGAGAAGAGTCGGAGTCTGGCCTGAACTTTGTCCGGACTAATCATAGCCATCGACGGCGAGGGCCGGTGGGGTCCTCGCCGTCGATGGTGGCTTGCGTGAGTGCTGCCGGGGGCTGCGTCAACGGGGTGCCGCAGCGGTGCGCAGCAGCGTGGCGATCCGGAGACACCCAGGAAGATGAGTGCCGTTGCGGGCAGGGTTGCACTGAGCAGGTGGTCCCAAAGAGCAGTGCGCTGGGTCGTCAGTCCGATCCCGTGAAGCAGGCCGAGAGCGGCTGCTCCTGCGCCGATCGAGAGGATCGAGACCGCGGCTCGCAGCGCCCGTCTGGCGGCCGGCCAGGGGGTGATGAGCTGCAGCGGGGGCAGGGCCGCCCAGGCCGTGATCCCGGTGATGCCACAGACAAGTGCGCTCGAGGCGGGCGAGGCGTCATGGAGGAGGTGGTCAATCATTCCCTGGACCGCGACGAACCAGAAGAGGGCGCAGTGAGGCGACCAGCGAGGCCGTCGCTCCAGGTGAGGCGGTGATCCGTGCGCTCCCAGCGGCGGACATCGGAGAAGAACCCATGCACTGTGCCTGGAACCTGTAACGAGGACATGACCCCTCCTCCTGTGCGTCATCGCGGTCAAGAGTGCCCTTTTCAGAATAAACCCGCCGGTGCGCATGAGTGAAGGGTGATGGTCGTCGGGCCCCAGCGGGGCGGGTGGCTCGCGCCGGGCGGTTGCCTGCGGCACCCCGGGAACGACGACGCTCCCGACCATCACTGGTCGGGAGCGTCGAGTGAGCGTCAGCCGGTGGGGTCCCGCACGGAGGGGGAGTCCGCACGAACCTCGCGACGTCTCAGGCCTTGAAGAGGGTTCCCTCAAGGTAGGCGCGCGCCTTGCGGGCGTACTCCAGCGGGTTGGCGATGGCCGGGTCCTGCTCGGCCTCCACCAGGATCCACTCGGAGTAGCCGTGGTCCACGAGGAACTTGTAGGGGACGGTGAAGTCGATCGTGCCGTCGCCGGGGACGGTGAACATGCCGGCCAGGAAGGAGTCGAGGAAGGAGCGCTCGGCAGCCTTGGACTCCTCCATCTTCTCGGGACGCACGTCCTTGAAGTGGACGTGCTTGACGCGGTCGATGGTGGCCTCCAGCAGGCCCATGACGTCGCCGTCACCCACGTAGGCGTGGCCGGTGTCGAACAGGAGAGAGACCTTGGCCGGGTCGGTCAGCTCCATGAGGCGGATGGTCTCCTCCTTGGTCTGGATGACCGTGCCCAGGTGGTGGTGGTAGACGAGCTCCAGGCCGTGGGCGTGGGCGACGTCGCCCAGGCGGTTCAGGCCCTCGGCCAGCACCGGCCACTGCTCCTCGGTGAGCACCGGCTTGTTGGTGAAGATGCAGACGTCGCGGATGCCCTGGACCGAGCCGGTCTGCTCGGAGACGACGACGCGGGTGGCGCCCAGGTACTCCAGGTAGGCGCAGGTGGCCTCGAAGTCGGGGATGACGGCCTCGACGCCGTCGCGCAGGATGAAGGAGGAGAACCACTGGGCGACGATCTTGATGCCGCGGGCCTCGGCGGCGGCCTTGACCTCCTCCTTGGGCGGGAAGAAGCCGGCGCACTCGGTGCCCGCGTAGCCGGTGTCAGCCAGGTCCAGGAGCATGTCCTCCAGGGTGTTGAAGGCGCCGACCTCGGGGATGTCGTCATTGCGCCAGGTGATCGGGTGCATGCCCCAGGAGATGCCGTGGGGGTCGGAGATGGCGGTTGCAGGGTCGAGGGTGAAGGACATCGTTGCTCCGTGTTCTCGCTCGGGTGGTGATGGGCGGTGGTCAGTGGGTGCGTGCGGTGAGGTGGCGGTGAGGCGCGGGCGGCTGCTGTGCCGTCGGCTGGGGTCCGCCAGTGGTGCGCTCCCGGGAGGAGGGTGCCGGCGTCGGTGCCGGGCGGTGGGCCCGTGCCTCGAACCTAGCAACAGGACTTTGTCCTGACAAGCCCTTTTCGGGTCCTCCCGGGAGCGCGTGTGCTGGGGGTGGGGTCAGGAGTAGAGCTTCTCCATCTCGACCTCGATCTCCTCCAGGGACTTGTCCTTGGTCTCCGGCATGATCTTGAACAGGACGACGGCGACGACCAGGTTGAGCACGCCGTAGATGGTGTAGGTGATGCCGCCGCCCAGGGTCTCCATCATGGGCGGGAAGGTCCAGGTGATGATGGCGTTGGCGGTCCACATGCAGAAGATCGCCGTGCCGTTCATGATGCCGCGGACGTTGGCCGGGAAGATCTCACCCATCATCGTCCACACGATCGTGCCGTTGGAGGACTGCACGATGAGCATGAAGACGGACATGAGCCCCAGGATGAGGTAGGCGGCCCAGGTGGGCGGAGTGGTGTGGTTGGCCATGTGCGGGGCGATGAAGAACTGGAAGGTCGCCGCGATGCCCAGCAGGGTGATACCCACGCCGATGACGTCGCCGATGAGGACCTGGCGGCGCCGGAACTTCAGGATGAGCCAGATGCCGATGGCGGAGCCGATGACCGACATGACGCCGTTGGCCACCTGCGCGGTGATGGATGCCGAGGTGGACATGCCGGCGTACTCCAGCACCTTGGGGGCGTAGTACATGACGGTGTTGACGCCGGTGGTCTGGTTGACCACGGCCAGGAAGATGCCGACCAGCAGCAGCTTGCGCAGCCAGGGGGTGGCCATGACGTGGCTGAAGCCCTTGCGCTGGGTCTCCTCGTCCTTCTCGTGCTGGCGGGCCTCGACCATCTCCATGATCTCGTCCTCGATGGAGCCGTCCTTCTCCGGGACGCGCACGCGCTTGAGGGCGCCGATGGCGTCGTAGAGGCGCTCCCTGGCCGAGGTACCAGCGCGAGGACTCGGGCATGAGGCGGATGCCGATCCACAGGGCCACGGCCGGGATGGAGCACAGGACCAGCATGTAGCGCCAGGCCTCGCCGTTACCGGCGCTGATGCTGAGCTGGTCGAGGAAGGCGTGGTACTGCTCCGCGCTCATCGGGCCGCCCTTGGAGGACTGGAGCTTGGCGATCTCGTCGAAGACGTACTGGCCCGGGGCGAAGTGCCCGCTGGGGTCCTCGGCGATGGTGATCTTCGGGCCGCCCTGGAGGGAGTTGATGATGGCGTTCATCGAGAAGGCGAGCAGCTGGCCGGTGACGATCATGAGCTGGTCGATGGCCACGATGGAGCCACGGATGCGTTTGGGCGCCGTCTCCGCCAGGTAGACGGGGACCGTCGCGGAGGCGGCGCCGACGGCGAAGCCCAGGACGACGCGGAAGGGGTACATGACCCAGACGTTGGGGGCGATGGTGGTGCCGATCGCGCCGGCGAAGAACAGGAAGGCCAGGAAGGGTGATGTTGTGGCGCCGGCCCCAGCGGTCCGACATGAGGCCGCCCAGCAGCGCCCAGCGCCGCGCCGACCAGCAGGGTGCCGCCGATGGCGCCCTCCTCGAAGGAGGTCAGCTGGAGGCCCCTTGGCGCCAAGGGGCATGTACATGTACGGCAGGGCGCCGGAGATGACACCGGTGTCGTAGCCGAAGGCAGTGAGCCCGAGCGTGGCCACGGCGGCGATGGCGATGACGCCGCGGTGCTTGCCCGAAGGCGGCGTCTCGGCCACCGCCTTGTTGAGCTCTTCCCTGGTGAGTCCACGCAGGGACGTCGTGACTCCCTGAGACATAGGGGTCTCCTCTCAGTCCTGCGGCGACGATGCCGCAGGGGTTGTTGTGATGGGTGGGTGGTGGTGGATGAAGAAAGGTGCGGTGGGGGGCGGCTCAGGCGTCGAAGGTGGTGCGTCCCTCGACGCGGGGACCTCGTGCCACTGGCCGTCGGCCGCTGAGGCGACGACGGCCTCGTCGACCTCCGCGGCGCACCAGGGCGTCGGCGGCCGAGGGGCCACCTGCTTTGCCGGTGAGGATCGACTCGATGAACTGCGCGGCCTCGATGGCCTTCATGTCGTCGAAGCCCATGGAGGTGCCGATGGCGGGCTGGAAGCGCTGCCACTGGCCCCACTGGGGGCCGGCCATGGCGCGGGTGTAGCCGTGGGAGGCCCCGCCGTCGAGCACGGGGCAGATCTCCAGCTCGTTAAGGCGCTCGAAGTTCCAGCGGGCCGAGCCCTTCGTGCCGTAGACCTCGACGACGTACTCGGCGCGCGGTCCCACGCTGACGCGGGAGGACTCCATGGTGCCCACGGTGCCGTTCTCGAAGCGCACCAGCATGGAGACGTAGTCCTCGTTCTCCACCGGGCCCACCTCGTCGCCGATCTCGAAGCCCGAGTGGCCGATGCCCATCTTGGTGGGGATGGGGCGCTCGGTGATGAAGGTGTCGGTGACCGCGGTGACCGAGGCGATGCGACCCCACGATGTACTGGGCCAGGTCCGCCCCGTGGCTCATGAGGTCGGGCACGACGCCGGCCCCGGCCTTCTCCTTCGAGGCCCGCCAGGTCAGGGGGCCCATGGGGGAGGAGTTGTAGTCGGCGATGAACCACACGCGCACATTGGTGATCCGGCCCGAGCTCGCCGCCGCGTACCCAGGGGCGCAGGTACTCGATGGCCGGGGTGTGGCGGTAGTTGAAGCCGACGGCGGTCATCAGCCCCGCCTTCTCGGCGGCCTGGGCGATCTGCCGGGACTGCTCGGCGCTGACCCCCATGGGCTTCTCGATCCAGAAGGGCTTGCCGGCCTCGACGGCCGCCAGGGCCATCTCGTGGTGAAGGAAGTTGGGGGCGCAGATGGAGACGGCCTCCACCTCAGGGATCTGCCAGCAGATCGCGGTAGTCGGCGTAGAGCGCGCTCGAAGCCCAGGTTGTCCACCGCCTCCTGCGCACCTCGTCCACGGGGTCCGCGGCGGCGACCAGCCGTGGGGTCACCCCCAGCTCGAGGGAAGCGCTCGGCGATGGCGCGGTAGCTGCAGGGGTGAAAGCCGTCCCATCCAGCCCAGGGAGATGACTCCGATGCCCAGTGTTGACTTATTGGCCATAACGGTCCTTTCCCGACAACATTGTCGGCTGCTGCGTGTGGAGGTGTCTCCGGAAGCCCCAGGAGACACCCGTCGTTAATGACGTCACAGGAAGATATCAGAGCACCTTTGTCCTGACAAGAGGGAAGTATGAGGTCTGATGACCTCTCTGAGCAGGGCCTCGTGCTCACCGGTGTTGTCGGATAGGATGTGCTCAACCGGTGTCCAAGGATGGACTCCGGATCCCGCGGATCGTGCCGATCCGTGAGGCACAACAGCGTGGAAGGGAGACGTCTGCCGTGGAAGGACCTCGAGGACGAGGCGGGCGGGTCACGATCAGGACCGTCGCCGAGCGTGCCGGTCGCTCCATCTCCACCGTCTCGGCGGCTCTCAACGGCTCCGACGGCGTCGCCGAGAAGACCCGTGGCGGATCCTGCGCATCGCCTCCGAGCTCGGCTACCAGGCCGACCCGCGCCCAGTTCCTGCGCCGTAGCCACCCGGGCTCATCGGTGCCAGCTTCGCCATCGGGCAGGCCTACCAGGGCCTCATTGTGGACGGGCTCTTCCAGGCGGCCTCCGCCCTGGAGCACGCGCTGGTGCTGGCCACCTCCACCCCGCACCGTGATGTGGCCGACGGGCTGCGCTCGCTGCTGCTCCAGCGCTGCGAGGGCCTCATCCTGGTCGACCCCGACCTCTCCGTGGACGCCCTGGCCGGCATCGAGGACCGTCCGCCGGCGGTCCTCATCGGCACCAGTATCGAGATGGAGGACGTCGATGAGGTCCACTCCCGTGACGACGTCGGCATCCAGCTGCTCGTCGATCACCTGGTCGACACCGGGAGGCGCCGCATCACCCACGTGGACGGCGGGAAGGAGACCGCCGCGGGGCGACGCATCCAGAGGTTCGGCCAGGCCATGGAGAGCCGGGGGCTGGGGCGAGGCGCGCGGGTGGTGCCCGGGGGAGGTGATGAGGACAGCGGCGCCAGGGCGGTCCGTCACCTCATCGAGGCCGACGAGGCTGCCCGAGGCGCTCCTGTGCTTCAACGACCACTGCGCCGTCAGGGGCTCTCATGGAGCTGCGCCGTCAAGGGGTGAGGGTGCCGCAGGACCTGGCCGTCACCGGCTACGACGGCATCCCGGTCACGGCGGCCTCGGCCTTCTCCTGACCACGGTGCGTCAGGACGCCCGCCTCATCGCCGAGGTGGCGGTCCGGGCGCTGCTGGCCCGGATGCACCCGGGCCAGGATGGCGGATTCCGGCGGAGGTGGCCGGTGAGGACCGGCCTCTGGGGGGCCGCCTCTACCGGGTGGTCCCCGAGCTCGTTGTCCGCGACACGACGGCCCCTGCCGTGCGAGCGTCGGGACTGAGGCCTGTGCCTGATGCGGCACGCGGCTACGGTAAACCTCACCGAGAACGAGAAGCCACAACCGAGGGGCGCACGCCCCGCACACTGGGACAGGAACCATGATTAACGGAGAACTCATCGACCTGGTCGCCGGCGACTACGAGGCGCGTATCGCCTCATCGGGTGCCATGCTCGTCCACCTGCGCCGCCAGGGGCGCGACCTCATCATGCCCTTCGACGCCGAGGCCACGCTGCCCGCCGGCTGGCAGGGGCAAGACCCTGTTGCCGTGGGCCCAACCGCATCGCCGGGTCCCGCTACGACTACGCGGGCACCGAGGTTCCTCGTGGGCTGCAACAGGCCGGCCAGTGGCTCGGCCCTCCACGGCCTGGCCCGGCTGGATGGACTGGCGGGTCGCCGACGACGACCCCTCCGGCCCCGACGACGGCGCCCCCGCAGCCGCGTCGTCCTGGAGCTGAGCCTGCTGGCCTCCTACAGCTACCCCTGGAGCCTGGAGGCCAGCGCCTGCTCGAGCTCGACGCCGAGCGCGGACTGAGCGTGACCGTGACCGCCACCAACGTCGGTGCGGCCCGCCCCGCCCGCCGGTCCCCGGCGCGCCGGAGGTCGGTGAGCCCGCTCCCGCTCCCTACGGCGTGTCCTGCCACCCCTACCTGACGCGCTCGGTGCCCCTGGACGACTGCGTCCTGACGATCCCGGCTGCCGGGTCCTCGACGTCGACGAGCACATGGCGCCCACGAGCCTGCGCAGCGTGGAGGGTACTGACTGGGACTGGCGGGGCGGTCGGCTCGTTGGGGCCACCCAGACGGACAACGCCTACACCGCCCTGCCCGAGGGCACCTGGGAGGTGAGCCTGCGCGGCGGGCAGGGGAACCGCGCCGTCGTCATGAGCTCAGACGTCCCCTGGGTGCAGGCCTACACCGCCGACGAGCTCTCCCGGCCCGGCGTGGCCATCGAGCCCATGACCTGCCCGCCCAACGCCTTCAACAGCGGGGAGGACCTCATCGCCCTCAAGGTGGGGCAGACCCACTCCTTCACCTACCGTCTCCACGAGGAGGACTGAGCGCGCACGCGGCCTGTATCGAGTGTCTTGTCGCCTCACTTCTGAGGTGCGCGGTGCGGCGGGTTGCTTGCCCTGGAACTGACGGCGGCGGGATCGAAGGGAAGGGGGCTGGTGGGGCGTCATTGTCCATGGTGCTGACATCAACCCCGCTCTGGCGCTGCACCCTGGAGAGAAACCGCAGTATTCCAACGATTTCTATGGGGTGCTTCGACGTCGGGCCCGTTAATGTCAGCGCTGTGGACACCGGGCTGCCGGCGGGACCGACTTTGCGGGGGACACGGTGGCGGGGCTGGGCTCCCTTATCCAGGGGTCTGCCTCACTTTTCCCGTCCTGGCTCTGGCTCCTGCTCAGGTGCCCGAAGGTCGTGTTCAGCGTCGGCTCCGGCCCGAGTCCTGCCCTGAGTCTGTCTGGTCCACGAGGGTCGGGATCCACTGGTCGGGGGTTGTGCGTACTGCACGAGGGCCCCACCTACCTGGAGTGCACCCGACCCTCCTCCAGTGGTCCCCGCCCCTCGTGCAGTACAGGTCAGGCGCCACCCGAGCGGCTGAGATCAGCGGAGCCAGCCCCGGCCACCCTCGGCCAGCACAGCGGAGTGGCTCGGCTGAGCCCGCAACGAGGCGCTGAGAACGCGCGGTGGGCGTCGTCGAGACGGAATGCCCGACGACGCCCACCCGCGCGTCAAAGGGGCGGTGCTCAGCTCAGACGCACCGGCTGCCCGGAGTGGGCCGACTCCGTGGCGGCCTCGGCCAGGCGCAGGGCGGCGATGGCGTCCTCGATGCCGGTGGGAGGCGTGGTGCCGGCCTCGACGGCCTCGATGAAGGCGCTCAGCTCGATGCGGTAGGCGTCGGCGTAGCGCTCCAGGAAGAAGTCGAGGTAGGGCTCCTGGGCGTCGGTGACCTCGCCGTTGGACAGGCGCACCGTGGTGGCGCGGATGTTCTCGGCGAACAGGGCGCCCTCGCGGCCCGAGGCCTCGAGTCGCTGGTCGTAGCCGGAGGAGCAGTGGCGGTTGTTGATGATCGTGGCCACGGCGCCCGAGGCGGCCTTGAGGGTGACGACGGCGGCGTCGAAGTCGCCGGTGTCCTTCAGGGCCGGGTCGAGGTTCTGCCCGGCGGCGTAGACCTCCTCGATCTCGCCCAGGAAGAAGCGGGCGGTGTCGAAGTCGTGGATGGTCATGTCGCGGAAGATGCCGCCGGAGACCTTGATGTACTCCGCCGGCGGGGCGGCCGGGTCGCGGCTGATGATGGTCAGCTGCTCGATATCGCCGATCTTGCCGGCCTCGACCGCGGCGCGCGCGGCGGCGAAGCTGGGGTCGAAGCGGCGGTTGAAGCCGAACATGACGGGGACCGTGACGGCATCGAGCTCGGCCTGGGCGGCCTCGACGTCCTTCATGTCCAGAGCGATCGGCTTCTCGCACAGCACCGCCTTGCCCGCCTTGGCGGCGGCCAGCAGGTGGGGGATGTGCAGCGGCGTGGGGGAGCCGACGATGACGGCGTCGATCTCGGGGTCGGCGAAGACCTCCTCGGCGTCCTTGCAGGACCGGGCCCCGTAGGTGGCGGCGAGCTTCTCGGCCGCGTCCTCGAAGGGGTCGCAGACCAGGGCGAGCTCGGCCTGGGGGTGGGCGGCGATGGTCTTGGCGTGGACGTGGCCGATGCGGCCGGCACCGATGACGGCGATGGAGAGCATCCTTGCTCCTTCTGCGTGTGAGTGGGTGTGTGGGTTGGTGTCTGAACTGCGGAAAGTGGTGGGGTGGGCGGTTCGACGGCGCGGAACGTGTGGACATGACCGAACACGCCGTGGACCCGCCCGGTGCGGCGGGTGCCGCTGCGGTCGTCCGGGCCCCCACCGGGACCCGGACGATCCCGACTGGAGTCGATCAGGGCTGGGGCATGATGACGTCGCGCACCAGGGCGTCCAGGTCGGCGTCGGCCTGGAGGAAGCCGCGCAGGGTGCGGCGGGTCGCGCCGAAGGTGTCGAACTCCTCGGGCGTCATGCCGTCGGGCTCGTAGGCGCGCACGAACTCGGGGATCGACAGGAGCGTCTCCATGATCTCAGGGGGCCACGGGCTCGTTGATGCGCTCGACGACCTTGTAGCCGGAGTCGTTGATGAGCTTCTGCCAGGCGAAGGGCGGGGAGACGACCAGGTCGCCGCCGACCAGCTCGGACCACTGCAGCACGTTGCGGAAGGCGGCCGACAGCACGCGGGCGCGCAGGCCCCGGGCCTGGAACTCCTGGTAGGCGCGCTTGAGGGCGGCCACGCCGCCCCACTCCAGGTGACCGGGGTCGATGAAGAGCTTGTCCCGCTTGGCCACGATCTTGAGCCAGTCGTCCAGGCGGCCGCCCATGAGGGTGACGACCGGACCCATGGTGGAGACGTCCTTGCCCTCGGCCTCGCGGCGCGAGGCCGCGCTCGATAGCCTCACCGGTGGCCACGGCCTGGGGGCACGGAGAAGGGAGACGGTGACGTTGACCGACACGCCCCGGTAGGTGGCGTCCTCAATGGCCTTGACGCCCACGGAGGTGGCAGGGGATCTTGACGATGATGTTCTTGGCCGGGTTGGAGAACTCCTCGGCCTGGTCGGCCAGGGCGCTTGGCGCTGCGGGCCAGGCGCGGGTCGGTCTGCATCGACAGGCGGCCGTTGCGGCCCTTGTGCTCCTCGAAGATGGGCTCGAGCAGCGTGGCGGCCTCGATGCTCATCTCGCGCACGACCTGCCAGCCGATCTCGGACTCGGTGGCCTCAGGGCATCTCCTCGGCCAGCTCGGCGATGCGGGGGAGCCACACGTCCTTGCGCTGGTTGATGCAGGTGTAGGCGATGGTGGGGGTTGCAGGTGGCGCCGACGCCGCCGAAGGAGATGGACTGGCGCAGCTCGTCGGGGTCAGCGGAGTCGTTCCACAGGGCGGTGGGCGTGTTGCGGGCGGCGTCGAGAAGGGGTCGAGGGTGTAGTCGATGCTCATCGGTTCTGTGCTCTCTTTCGGGTTCATCCGCGCAGGCGTCCTTGCAGCCGCGGTCCGGTAGCCCCTATTGAAGTGTGCTCGACGGCATCTGTCAATAAAATGTCAGGACAAAGATTCCTGGGAGTGGTGGTGACTCCTGTGTTGGGGTGAGAGCTAGCTGGAGAACAGCGAGGTCTCGAAGGTGTAGCGCGAGGCCCGATAGATGTGCTGCCCGTACTCGATGATGCGGCCCGACTGGTCGTAGGTGATGCAGGGTGGCGGTCATGAGGCGGCGCGGCGCCGCTCGTGGAGGAGGTCGGCCTCGCGGGCGGTGGCATTGCAGGGCCCCGATGATCTGCTTGGCCGTGGTGGGGATGACGTCCTGGGCGCGCAGCAGGGTCGTGAGGGCCTCCGGCCTCCAGCTCCTCACAGGTGGGGGGCGATGGCTGCCGGCATGAGGTTGGACAGCACCGCGATCGGCTCGCCGTCGGCGCAGCGGATGCGGGTGCAGGTCACGACGGCGGTGCCCTCCTCGACCTCGAGGTGCTCGGCGGCCTCGGCGTCGGCCTCGTGCTCGACGTGAGTCCAGCACGCTCGTGGAGGTCGTGTGGCCGGCCGCGGACAGGTCTGACAGCAGGCTCGTCAGCTGCATCGGGGCGGTGGACGTGCATGGGGGAGACGATCGTGCCCACGCCCCGACGGCGCTTGACCAGGCCGCGGTCCACCAGGTGCTGAAGGGCCTGGCGCGCCGTGGGGCGGGAGACCTTCAGTCGCTTGGCCATCGAGCTCGTCCTCCAGGCGGCTACCGGCGGGCAGTGTGCCGTCAAGGATGAGTGCGGCCAGCGGCTCGGAAATTTGCGTGTGCAGCGGCGTCTTGGACTCGCGGTCGATCGTGATGTCGAGGGCGAAAGGGGATGTTGAATCGGGCATGAGATGAGCCTGTGTCAGACGTGATAATGCCTCGAGCATACGGATGCTGTGTGCTGATGTCACGCACTGTCGCCATCCTGTGGCTGCTGTGCGGGAAGACGGGTCCTAAATGTTCTGACAAATGCTTGACCTGGGGCGGTCCAGTGGGGCAGGCTTCGCAGTGACGCCCGACGCAGACCTCCGTTCCGCAGGCCTGCAGCCCCCAAAGGATGTGGAGACGCGATCACCGTGACGACAGCAACGACGGCAACGACCCAGGTGACCGAGGCGGTCGCGCCCGAGAGCTCGCCTGCAGCCGCCGGAGACGCCGACCGGCTCGACGTGCTCACCATCGGGCGCTGCGGCATCGACATCTACCCCCTTCAGGTCGGCGTCGGGCTGGAGGACGTGGAGAGCTTCGGCAAGTTCCTGGGCGGGAGCCCCACCAACGTGGCGGTGGCCGCCGCCCGCTACGGGCACCGCTCCGCCGTTGTCACTGGCGTGGGAAACGACCCCTTCGGGCGCTTCGTGCGCACCGAGATGCGCCGCCTGGGGGTCGACGACCGCCACGTCGTCACCAAGGCCGCCTACAACACCCCGGTCACCTTCTGCGAGATCTTCCCGCCGGATGACTTCCCCCTCTACTTCTACCGTGAGCCCTCGGCCCCCGACCTGGAGCTGACCTGGGAGGACCTGCCGCTGGAGGCCATTCGCGACGCCTCGATCTTCTGGATCTCGGTGACCGGCCTGAGCAAGGGAGCCCTCGCGCTCGGCCCACCACGCGGCCCTGGGCACCCGCGACCGGCGGCGCTTCACGATCGCCGACCTCGACTACCGCCCCATGTTCTGGAAGGACAGGGAGACGGCCCACCGGGAGGTCTCTCGGATCCTTCCCAAGGTCACCGTCGCCATCGGCAACCGGGAGGAGTGCGAGGTCGCCGTCGGCGAGCGCGACCCCGAGCGGGCGGCCGACGCCCTCCTGGAGGCCGGCGTCGAGCTGGCCATCGTCAAGCAGGGCCTGGAGGGGACGTTGGCCAAGACCCGCACCGAGCGGGTGGAGATGCCCGTGACCTCGGTGGAGACGAAGAACGGTCTGGGAGCCGGGGACGCCTTCGGTGGGGCCATCTGCCACGGCCTGCTGTCGGGCTGGTCGCTGGAAGACCATCTTCGCCGCCTCCACCGCAGGAGCGATCGTCTCCTCGCGACTGGAGTGCTCCACCGCCATGCCCACCGAGCCCGAGCTGCTCGAGCTCATGCGCGCCCGCCGCGACGAGGTCGCCCAGGGCTGACGGACCTGTGAGAGTCCCCGATGAACGCATCATCCACCCCTGCCGCCTCCGCCTCAGGGGCCGCGGCCGCTGACCGACGCCGTCACCGAGATCCGGGCCACCGACCCCGATCGCATCGGCCGGGCCCTGGCCCAGCGCCCCCGCCGACCTCGCCGGGGCCGGGCGCCTCATGGTCATCGCCTGCGACCACCCGGCCCGCGGGGCCCTGGGGGGCCAGCGAGAGCCCCTGGCGATGGCCGACCGCGAGGACCTCCTGCGGCGCTGCGCGACAGCCCTGTCCCGCCCCGGCGTCAACGGGTTCCTGGGAACGGCCGAGATCATCGAGGACCTGACCCTCCTGGGCGCCCTGGACGGCAAAGCTCGTGTGGGGCTCGATGAACCGGATCGGCCTCAGGGGGCCTCGCTTCGAGATGGACGACCGCTTCGGCGCCTACGACGCTGACGGCATCGAGGCCTCCCACCTCGACGGCGGCAAGATGCTCACCCGCATCAACTACGCCGACCCCGCCAGCGCCGCCACCCTCGAGGCCAGCGCCAAGGCCATCGACTCCCTGTCCGAGCGTGGCCTGAATGCCATGATCGAGCCCTTCATCTCCCAGTGGGAGGGACGGCCGGATCGTCAACGACCTCAGCGAGGAGGCCGTCATCCGCTCGATCAGCATCGCCCAGGCGCTGGGGCGCAGCTCGGCGCACACCTGGCTCAAGCTGCCCTGCGTCAGCGATCCCGCCTCGATGCGGCGCGTCATGGCCTCCACCTCCCTGCCCAGCCTCATCCTGGGCGGCGAGGTCTCCACCGACCCCGAGGGCCACCCCGCGCCTCCTGGGCGGCGGCCCTGAGCTTCCCAATGTCAGGGGACTGGTCGTGGGCCGCTCCCTGCTCTACCCAGGCAATGACGACGTCGAGGGCCGCCGTCGACGCCGCCGTCGCCCTGCTGTGAGGACCTGGCACGTCCCGCCACCGGATCCACCGCCCCGGCACGTACCGCAACCGCTGCAACCCCGTCAATCGGCCCCGGCCGAGCTCACCCCCATACGAGACAATCCCCACGAGTACCCCCAGGGCTGAAGGAGCACCACCATGGGCACACCGACCGCACCGCTCGGTCCGAGACCTCGGACCAGTCCCCTACGTCATCCGCGCCGGAGAGCTCGCCCCACGACAGCTACGAGCTGGACCTCACCCCGGGCAGGGCCGGCTGGGAGTGGTCCTCCCTGCGCGTGGTGGCGCTCGCCCCCGGAAGCCTGACCGTGCCCGCCGGTGAGCACGAGTACCTCGTCCTGCCCTGTCGGGAGGCTGCACCGTCCAGGCCGGCGGCAGGCGCCTCGAGGTGGCCGGGCGCGAGTCGGTCTTCACCGACATCACCGACTACGTCTACGTCCCCGCCGCACCAGGGTGACCCTCACCAGCGCCGACGGCGCCCGCATCGCCCTTCCCGGCTCCAAGGCCACCACCGACAAGCCGCTGCGCTCTGCCCGCGCTCCGAGGTCGGCACCGGCCTGCGGGGGGCCGGCCCCTCCTCGCGCCAGGTCAACAACTACGCCCTGGGCAACGACGTCGAGACCTCCCACCTGCTGGCCTGCGAGGTCCTGACCCCCGGAGGCAACTGGTCCTCCTACCCGCCCCACAAGCGACAGGCACCGAGGTCAGGCGGGTCCTGGAGGATCTACTACTACCAGGTCCGCGCCGGCGAGAGGCGACGCCGAGGGCTTCGCGCTCCAGCGCATCTACCCCTCGCCCGGCCACGACATCGACGTGTGCACCGAGGTGCGCGGCGGCGACGTCGTCGTCATGCCCTACGGCTCCACGGCCCCTCCGTGGCCGCCCCCGGCTACGACCTCTACTACCTCAACGTCATGGCCGGCCCCGCCGAGGACTCCGTGTGGCTCATGACCGACGACCCCCACCACACCTGGGTGCGCCAGACCTGGGAGGGCCAGGAGGTTGACCCACGCCTGCCCGCGGCCCCCGCAGAACGACTAGCGATCCGCCTTTCGACCGCCCCACCACCTGAGAAGGCAGAAAGAACCACGATGAGCAGCGAAGCCTACGCCGGCACGATCCGCCTGACGGTCGCGAGGCCACCATCCGTTTCCTGTCCAGCCCAGTACTCCGAGGCGCGACGGCGTCGAGCAGCGCCTCATCGCCAGGGCCTTCGGCATCTTCGGCCACGGCAACGTGGCCGGCATCAACCAGGCCCTCCTGCAGAACGAGATCGCCCGCGCCGACGGCGAGCAGGAGATGCCCTACATCATGCCCCGCAACGAGCAGGGGCAGGTGCACGCAGCCGCCGCCTTCGCCAAGACCACCAACCGCCTCCAGACCTACATGTGCACGGCCTCCATCGGCCCGGGCTCCCTCAACATGGTCACCAGGGGCCGCCCTGGCCACCACCAACCGCCTGCCGGTGCTGCTCTTCCCCTCCGACCAGTTCGCCACCCGCGTCCCCGACCCCGTGCTCCAGCAGCTGGAGGACCCCACCAGCCTGGACGTCAGCGTCAATGACGCCTTCCGCCCGTCTCGCGCTTCTTCGACCGCATCAACCGGCCCGAGCAGCTCATCCCCTCGCTGCTGAGCGCCATGCGCGTGCTCACCGACCCCGCCGAGACCGGCGCGGTCACCATCGCCATGCCCCAGGACGTCAGGCCGAGGGTCTTCGACTGGCCCGTGGAGCTGTTCCCGCAAGCGCGTGTGGCACGTGCGCCGCCCGGTGCCAGGCCCGCCGCCCTGGAGCGCGCCGTCGCCCTCATCAAGGCCGCCAAGCGCCCCTCATCATCGCCGGCGGCGCACCATCTACGCCGGCGCCAGCGAGGGCTGCGCGCCCTGGCCACCGCCACCGGCATCCCGGTGGGCGACACCCAGGCCGGCAAGGGCGCCATCAACTTCGACCACCCCAGCGCCGTGGGCGGCGTGGGCTCCACCGGCTGCGACTCCGGCAGCCACATCGCCGACAAGGCCGACCTCATCATCGGCGTGGGCACCGCTACTCCGACTTCACACGGCCTCAAGACCCAGTTCAAGAACCCCCGACGTGAAGTTCGTGAACATCAACGTCACCCCCTTCGACGCCGCCAAGGAGGCGCCGAGATGGTGGTGGCCGACGCCCGCGAGGCCCTGGCGGCCCTGACAGAGGCGCTCGCGGACTACCGCGTCGAGGCGGCCTACTCGAGGAGATCACCGCGGAGGAGGCCTGGCTCAAGGCCACCGAGCGCTGCTACCACCTGGACCACGGGCCCCTGCCCGCCCAGACCGAGGTCTTCGGCGCCCTCAACGAGCTCATGGGGGAGGAGGACGTGGTCATCAATGCCGCCGGCTCCATGCCCGGCGACCTCCGAAAGCCCTGTGGCGGGCCCGCAGCCCGCTGCAGTACCACGTGGAGTACGCCTTCTCCTGCATGGGCTACGAGGTGCCCGCCGCCATGGGCGTCAGCTCGCCCGCCCCGAGGCCGAGGTGGTCTCCATCGTGGGCGACGGCACCTACCAGATGCTCCCCATGGAGCTGGCCACCGTGGTCAGGAGAACATCAAGGTCATCTACGTCCTGCTGCAGAACTACGGCTTCTGCTCCATCGGCGCCCTGTCGGAGTCCCGCGGCTCCCAGCGCTTCGGCACCAAGTACCGCCGGCGCGGCGAGGGCAGCCACCTGGCCGACGAGCAGGTCATCGACGGTGTCGACATCGCCGCCAACGCCCGCTCCTGGGGCCTGGACGTCCTCGAGGTCCACACCATCGCGGAGTTCAAGGAGGCCTACCGCAAGGCCGAGGGCCTCCGACCGTCCCACGATGATCCACATCGAGACCAAACCTCTACGGCCCTCAACCCGCCCGGCTCGAGCTGGTGGGACGTCCCGGTCTCAGGGGTCTCCGAGCTGGAGTCCACGCAGCGCGCCTATGAGGAGTACCTGCGTGACCGCAAGCCTCAGCGCCACTACCTGTAAAGCCTCTACCTGAAGGGATCGCAGGTAGGACGCGGATCACGGCGCGCTTCTGCGCCGGCCGCGACGGCAGGGGTCCACGGCGGATGGTGCCGTGGACCCCCCGCCGTGTCGTACCCGTCCGGTGAGGGACGTCGACGGTCGCTGTGCCGGCGGCGTCGCGAAGGGATGCCAAGATCACGATGTGGTCAACGCCCCGATTATGTTCTGACAAAACGGCGCCATTCGCCGTCTGGGACGTTAGGCTGGGGGGCACATGCAAGGCGCTGGGCGCCCGGCCGGTCCGCCACTGAGACCTTGGTCTGAGTCCGGCCCTACCCACCCCCATGGGCGGGGCGGGTCCGCGAAACCGACAATCAGGAGTCGATAACGATGAGAACCATTGCGCACTGGGTTGACGGAAAGTACTACGAGGAAACCCGATCGGGCGCTTCGCCGTCGAACCCGGGGACCGGTGAGGTCGAGGCCGAGCTGCTCCAGACCTCCGACGCCGACCTCGACCACGCTGTCGAGGTGGCCCGCCGTGCCCAGAAGGGTGGGCGAAGGTCTCGCTGGCCAAGCGCACCGCCATCATGTTCCGCATGCCGCCAGCTGGTCCTGGACCACCAGGACGAGATAGCCAAGATGATCGTGGCCGAGCACGGCAAGAACTACTCCGACGCCGTCGGCGAGATCAACGCGGGCGCGAGACCCTCGACTTCGCCACCGCCATCAACCTGGCCCTCAGGGCGAGCACTCCTTCGACATCTCCACCGGCGTGGACATCACACTCTGCGCCAGCCGGTCGGCGTCGTCGCCGGCATCTGCCCTTCAACTTCCCGGCCATGGTGCCCATGTGGATGCACCCCATCGCCATCGCCACCGGTAACGCCTTTCGTCCTCAAGCCGGCCTCGGCCACGCCGTCTGCGGCCCTGCTGACAGCCGAGCTCTACAGAGGCCGGCCTGCCCGACAGCGTCTTCAACGTCGTCTCCGGCAACCGCACCATGGTCTCCAAGGTCCTCGAGCACCCCGGCATCGACGCGATCTCCTTCGTGGGCTCCACCCCGGTGGCCCACATCGTCCAGAACACCGGCGTCACCCACGGCAAGCGCGTCCAGGCCCTGGGCGGGGCGAACAACCACGCCATCGTCATGCCCGACTCCGACCTGGACTTCGCCGCCCAGCATCTCCGCCGCCGCCTTCGGCGCCGCCGGCGAAACGCTGCATAGCCCTGCCCGTCGTCGTGGCCGTGGGACGGCTGCGGTCGGATCTGGCCCGCCGCGTCAAGGCCCACGCCGAGAAGATCAAGGTCGGCTACGGCATGGACGAGGGGCGTCGAGATGGGGCCGGTCATCGACGCCAAGTCCAAGGAGTTCATCACCGGCCTCATCGACGACGCCGAGGCCCGAAGGGCCGAGATCGTCCTCGACGGCCGCCCGCTGGTCATCCCCGGACACGAGAAGGGCCACTTCCTCGGCCCGACCATCGTGGACAACGTCCCCCTGGGTCCTCGCTCTACACCGAGGAGGTCTTCGAGGCCGGTGCTCGCCATCGTCACGCCGACACCTACGAGGAGGCCATCAGCAGGTCAACTCCTCGCCCTTCGGCAACGGCGCGACCATCTTCACCAACGACGGCGGCGTAGCGTCGCTTCGAGCTCGACGTCGAGGCCGGCATGGTGGGCATCAACGTGCCGATCCCGACGCCGGTGGCCTACTACTCCTTCGGCGGCTGGAAGGAGTCGCTCCTGGGCGACACCCACATCCACGGCCCCGAGGGCGTGCGGTTCTACACCCGCGCCAAGGCGGTGACCACCCGCTGGCCCTCCGGGAAGACCTACGCCGCGACCATGTCCTTCCAGCGCGAGGAGTGAGCCCGGCTGCTCCGCCACCCATCACCGCGGACGCACCATAGACCTTGAGGACCGATCCTTCAGGATGAGTCCGCGAGCCCTATGGTGCGTCCGCGCCTGTCGGGACGGGAGGGCGAACCCTACTTCCAGAGGTCAGCCACCGAGCGCCACAGGTGCGCGGCCGCGGGAAGGAAAAGCGTCAGGACCCGGTGGCACAGCGCGCGACCAGATCACCGACATCGCTCCGGACGAAGCACGCTCGGTCGCGACAGTAGAGGGCGTTCCGCGCGGCCGGGTGCGTGTGTCCCCGGCCGGGGACCTTCGACGCCGTCGGGGACAGGAATCCTGTCCCCCTACGCGCAGGATGTCCCTGGCCGGGGGATAGTGCACCCCCACGCGGAGGATGTCCCCGCAGGTGAGCTGCCGACTCATGGCTCAGAGCCGGGGCTGGGGTCGGGCCTCGGGGCTGGTGCGTTCTCGTGGAACAGGGGAGGCTCAGTGGCCCGGGCAGTGAGAGCTACCAAAGATCAGACGTCTTTGTTCGTACAAAGCCCTAGATTCTTGGTCGGTGAGGGCGTACAGTGGATGTCGCGTCCGAAACGATTCGGATGTCGTCCACGAAGGAGACAACGATGTCCAAAAGCCGTCAACACCAACGATCCCAGTACTCAAGCTCACCATCGGTGTCTGCCCCGACCAGTGGGGCGTCTGGTTCCCGAGGACCCCAGCAGATGGACCCCCGTCGAGTGCCCTGGGAGGAGATGGCCGAGGCCGGCTTCGAGGTCATTGAGACCGGCCCTTCGGCTACTTCCCGACCGACCCCCAAGGGCTCCAGAAGTGGTGCGACGAGTTCGGCATGAGGGTGGTGGCCGGCACCGGCTGGGGCATCCTGCACAAGCAGGAGGCCTGGGAGACCACCCTCAAGACCTTCCGCGCTATCGCCGAGACCCATGCCGCCGTCGGCGCTGAGTACATCGTCCACCTGCCCCGCTCTACCGCGACGACAAGACCTGGGAATGGACCGACGACCGCGTCCTGTCCGACGACGCCTGGAAGCTCTACGTCGAGCACGCCAACGCCCTGGGGCAGATGCTCCTGGACGAGTGCGGCCTCAAGATGGTCCTCCACCCCACGGCGACTCCCATCACGGACCCCCAGGAGATCGCCCGTATCTTCGACGCCACCGACCCCACCTACGTCAACCTGTGTCTGGACTCCGGGCATGTCGTCTGCAGCGGTGGTGACCCGGTCGAGCTGTGCCGAAGTACGAGCGCATCACCTACGTCCACATCAAGGCCTTCGACGAGGACATCACCGCGAGGGCCCACCGAGGACTGGCCCTTCGGCGAGGCCGTCACCGAAGCGCCTCGGTCTGCCCGCCCGCAGGCCTGCCCGAGATGCACGAGTTCGTCGACGCCCCTGGCCGCCCTGGACAAGCCGATCTACGCGATCTGCGAGCAGGACTGCTACCCTGCGAGCCCACCTTCCCCAAACAGAACGCCTATCAACATGCGCACGTACCTGGCCGAGTGCGGCCTGGGACTGGCCTGAGGGCCTCCTGCCGCATCACAGCCGACCTACCACTGACACCACCTCAGCGAGACACGCATGACTGTACGCATCGGACTCGTCGGCGCGGCGGCATGGGCCGTGCCCACCTGGCCCGCATCGCGGGCGTCCTGTCAGCGGCGAGATCGTCGCCGTGGCCGACATCAACCACGAGGCCGCGGTCTCGGCCGCGCAGCCATGCGGCGCCAAGGCCTACGACAGCGCCGACGAGCTCATCAACGACCCGGACGTTGACGCCGTCCTCATCGCCACCTTCGGTAAGGTCCACGCCCCTGACGTCATCAAGGCCATCGAGGCCGGCAGTACGTCCTGTGCGAAGCCCCTGGCCACCACTGCCGAGGACTGCATCGCCATCATGGAGGCCGAGCAGAAGGCCGGCAAAAGCTCGTCACCGTCGGCTTCATGCGCCGCTTCGACACCGCCTACAACGAGATGAGAGATCCTCGACGACGGCGACAACGGCCCAGAGCCTCCTGGTCCACAACCGTCACCGCAACCCCACTGTGCCGGAGTCCTACACCTCGCGCATGGCCCATCGACGACACGGCGATCCACGAGATCGACACGATGCGCTGGCTCCTGGGCGAGAGATCGTCAGGTTCGCGTCGAGCGCCCCAGGTCACCACCCACCGCTTCGACCACCTCATCGACCCGGTCGTCGTCGTCATGTACACCGAGTCCGGCGTGCGCATCGACGACGAGGTCAACGTCAATCTGCAGTACGCCTACTCCATCGAGTGCGAGCTCGTGCTGGAACCGCTGCGGTGAGGCTGGGAGACCAGGAGCGGATCCACATCCGCGACATCCACGGCCCAATCGCAACGCCATGTGCCAGTCGCATCGACCGCTTCGAGGATGCCTTCAACCGCGAGGTGCAGGAGTGGATTCACGCCGTCGCCCGTGACGAGCACACCGGCTCGACCTCCTGGGACGGCTATGCGGCCACCTCTGTGGTCGATGCGGCGGTCGCCTCGCTGGAGGACGAGTCCTCGCCGTTGGTCGACGTCACGCTCATCGACAAGCCCGCCTTCTACGCCTGAGGCCTCCCGTCATCGTCCTCGCCGATGCGGCCGCCTTCCGGAGCGTTCGCGATTGCTGCGTGTTCGCGAGCGCGCCGGGGTCGCCCTCGGCGGGACGGTGACAGGTCACATCCGCGCATTCGTCCCGGGAGGCCTGAGCCCCGCCTCCCGGGACGAGGACTTTTCGTTGGCAGGACGGGGATCTTCTGTCGCGCCGTCGAAGGATCTGAAAATACCCGCCCCAACCACTTCCCCAGACGTTATTGTCATGACATTATGGGGGTGTCGACATGGATGTCGGCACCGAGAGAGACCTCCTGGTAGACATCGCCCTTGACCGCGAACATAGTACTACCGCACCATGTCCACGGTGCGCACGCTCTAAAGGCCGCCGAGCTGGGCTTCGAGCACGTCGAGCTCTCCCAACGCGGACTTCCGCTTCTGGCACCACCGCCCGCCGCCGACGACGCCTTCGTCGCCGAGCTCAACAAGGCCCAGAAGGGGACGGGCGTCAAGGTGCGCACCCTCAACCCGGTCTTCAACTGGTCCTCGCCCGACGAGGAGGGCAGCGCGCCCAGGTGTCAACTGGCGTCGCCTGCTCGAGCTCGCCGACCAGATCGACGTCCGGAGATCGCCTCGAGTTCTCCGGAGACGCAGCTAGGCCCGCCGCAGCGGGGGCAGTGGTTCCCGCTCCATCGAGGCTCATCCCCGACTTCGAGCGCCACGGCATCCGCCTCAACATGGAGGCCCACCCTACGACTTCGTCGAGCTGCACGACCCTGCCCTGAACCTCGTGCGCGCGGTCAGCAAGGACTGGATCGGCTACGAGTTCTGCTGCCCCACGCCTTCCACCTCTCCGACGGCGCCGGTGACGTCGAGCGCATGATCCGCACCGCCCACGAGGCCGGCAAGCTGCGCGAGGTCCACATCGCCGACGGCTTCAACTACCGCGCCAACGACGGCAACCGCTACATCGTCAACCCGCCCGGCGCCGATGTCACCGCCCACCAGCACAACGAGGTCGGCAACGGTGAGAGTCGACTGGGACGCCGTCTTCTCCACGCTGCGCGACATCAGCTTCGACGGCGTGCTCTCCGTATGCGTCTTCGGCTGGCACGAGCGCGCCGATGACATCAACCGCCGAGTGCTGGCCCGGCTCCGCGAGGCTCGGCTGACCCTCGTCGGCCCTCGCCGCTGGCGGTGAGGGCCGCCCATGCTGCCGGCTCCCGCTCCTGCGCTGCAGGGCGGTGACCGGCGGACCGGGACCATCCGGTCCACCCAGCAGCGCTCTCTTTCGCCTCCGCCAACGATGGCGGACGACCCAGGGAGTTCCTTCATGTCCACAGTACCCAGTTCTGCGGTGCACTACACGCCGGAGAAGATCCGGGAGCTGGTCGACCAGACCCCCGCCTCAGGGCCGAAGCGCTCGCTCGGACTCATCGCCCTGGTCGCCACCCTCGGCTCGCTGCTCTTCGGATACGACACCGGCGTCATCTCCGGTGCCCTGCCCTACATGTACCTGCCGCACGGCGCCGACGGCCTGCAGATCACCTCCTGGGAGAGGGCTGGATCGGCGGCCTGCTCTGCATCGGCGCCGCGCTCGCGCCTCGGTCGGAGGCAAGCTCTCCGACAAAGTACGGGCGCCGGCACAACATCATGCTCCTGGCCGTCGTCTTCTTCATTGGGGCGCTGGGCTGCACGATCTCGCCCAACATTTGGGTCCTCTACTTCTTCCGGATCGTGCTGGGCTTCGCCGTCGGTGGCGCCTCGGCGATCGTTCCCGTCTTCCTCGGTGAAACGGCCCCAAAGCGCATCCGCGGCACCCTGGTGGCCGTGGATCAGATGATGATCGTCTTCGGCCAGTTCCTCGCCTTCTCCGTGAACGCCGTCCTGGCCCGCATGCACGGCGGCCCGGAGGTCACCCTCGCCAACGACGTCGTCAATAAGTCCGGTGAGGTCGTCGCCAAGGCCGGCGACAAGGTCGCTGGGAGACCGTGCAGCACTTCAGCAACGTCGTGATCGAGTCCGGCAACGGCATGACCTGGCGCTACATGCTCGTCCTGGCCACCCTGCCCGCCGTGGCCCTGTGGTTCGGCATCCGCCTCATGCCGGAGTCCTCGCGCTGGTACGTTGCCAACCTGCGCATCGCCGAGGCCATCGGCTCCCTCAAGCGGGTGCGCGACGAGTCCAAGGACGGCTCCATCGCCGAAGAGGTCGACGAGATGCTGGAGATCCAGCGCAAGGAGGCCAACCAGGAGAAGTGGGGCCTGGCGCAGATCATGGGCGTCAAATGGACCCGCCACCTGCTCTTCATCGGCATCATCCTGGGCCTGGCCGACCAGGTCACCGGCATCAACACAGCCATGTACTACACGCCCAAGGTGCTCTCCGCGGCCGGCCTGCCCATGAGTGACGCGATCTCCCTCAACGTCGTCTCCGGATTCGTCTCCTTCGTGGGCTCCGCCATCGGCCTGTGGCTGGTCACCAAGTTCGCCCGCCGCCACGTCGGCATCTACCAGGAGGCCAGCATCGTGGTCTCCCTCGGGCTGTTGGCAGCGGTCTTCTACTTCCTCATCCAGCCCTACCAGGACGCCGACGGCAACATCACGGGAGCCCCCGCCTTCGCCCCCTACCTGGTGCTGCTCATCGTCTCGCTGTTCGTGTTCGCCAAGCAGTCCGGAACAGTCACCTGGGTCCTCATCGCGGAGATCTACCCCGCCAAGGTGCGCGGTACAGCGATGGGCCTGGCTGTAGGCACCCTGTGGATCGGCAACGCGATCGTCGCCGCGGTCTTCCCCGTCATGATGGAGAAGCTCGGAGGGGCGGGGACCTACCTCATCTTCTGCCTGCTCAACGTCCTGTCACTCATCTTCTACATGAAGTTCGTGCCTGAGACGAAGTACCACTCCTTGGAGGAGCTCGAGGTGCGCTTCGAGAAGGAGTACAGCTGAGGCCAAGGGGTGAGGGACTGCGGCAGTGGCTAGTGAAGCTGAGCTGAGACGGTCGGATTGAAGCAACCGTCAGGCTCTGAGAAACTGCCGCAGTTCCCCTCCCGACCTCTCCTTGTTCAGACAGCACTCCTCCCAACTGAGCTCATCACATATCTGCCGCCTATGACGTACACGGTGACTGGTCCATGAACCCGCATCCGCCGCGCAGCGCGCCGCCCGCTCCGCTCCGCCTCCGCCTGTACGCCTGGGCGGCAGGCCTGTTCCTCGGCGCCCTGGAAGGGGCGCTGGCCATCGAGGTCGCCGGCGCGAGCGGCGCCGCTCTGCCCCTGCTCGGTGTCGTCGCTGCGGCGATGGTGCTGGGAACCTTCACCGGCCGCCCCTCGCCCGGTACCTGGGGCGACGGCAAATGGGCCTGCTCACGGGGGCTCTGGCAGTGCTGGGCGCCGGGGTCGCAGCCGGGCTCGGCGGCGTCGTCGGCCTGATCGGGGCGGGCCTGGTGGGCCTTGCCGCGGGTGGGGTGCTCGTCGTGGCGCCACTGGTGTGCCACGAGCTCTCCCTGCGCGGGCACAAGCGGCTCATGCCGCAGGCCATGGCTCTTGGTCCGGCCGCGGCCGGTGTCGTGGTCCTGGCAGCATGGTGGAGTCCCCCGCGGCTCCTCATCGCCTGGGCGATGGTCGCCCTCGCTGCGCTGAGCGTACCTGGCCTGCGCCCTGCTCCTGCCCGAGAGCCCGGTCTGGCTGGTGCGGCAGGGGCGCGACGTCGAGGCCTTCGAGGCGCTGCGCCGCCTGCACGGGACCCTGGAGGCCGCCGTGGCCATCGACTGGACGCGGCTGGACGCGGAGATGATGGCCGAGCAGCAGGCCCTGTCTCCCGCCGAGCTGCGGGTCCCTGAAGTGCGTGCGCCGTGCTCACCGGAGCCGTCCTCATCGTCGCCCAGGGAGGCGCCCCTGGGGCGGCGGCCCTGGTCCTGGCTCCCGCTGATCGCCACCGAGCTCGGCCTCGCATCCGTAGCGATCGCTGCAAGCGCCGCGACCTGGACGGGCTGGCGCTCCTCGCCCCTGGCGCTGGTGACCCGGGTCGAGCAGCTGCGCTTCCTGCGGGTGGTGCTGGGAACGGTCGTCGCCGTCCTGGGGCCACCTTCCTGGTGACCGGCATGACCCTGGGGGCGTGGGCGGCGCCTGGACGATCACCATCTCCCCTGACGATCCTGGTCGCCAGCCAGTCCGTCCTGGTCCTGCCCGCCTGCCGGGGGCGATCGACCCGCGGATCCCACCCTGGCTGGTTGAGGCGCAGCGGCGCGCCTCGGCGACCGGGGGAGTCCCTGGCGCGTGCCGAGTCCTCCTGGCCTCACTGCTCATCGTGAGCTACCTCGGGACCCACGTCCTGTTCTGGGCGGCCTTCACGCTGTCGGTACTCAGTGTCGCCGTCGTGCTCCTGCGCCTGCCGCGCGAGCTCAGGTCTAGGGGAGTGACGCGCAGAGCGTCTCTGAGGACCGCGCCCTGAGCATCCGACTTCGGACCTATGATTTGTCAGGACAAATGTCGTATGGTGGAGGTGTGGCCACAGGAGCCACTCGGCGGCCCGACGTCGTCGACACCTGACAGAGAGGCACCTGAGCATGACGAGCAACGAGGCAGTCCAGGCCTCAGAGACGACCGCGTCCATCCCCGAGACCATTCCTGAGACCATGAAGGCCGCGGTCCTGCGGGACCACGAGGTCGGCCTGCAGATCGAGACCCTGCGCACGCCCCGGCCCAAGGCCGGCGAGGTCCTCATCAAGGTGGCCGCCTGCGGACTGTGCCACTCCGACCTCCACGTCATCGGTGGCGCCATCGCCTTCCCGCTGCCGGCGGTGCTCGGCCACGAGGTCTCCGGCACCATCGTGGAGCTCGGCCCCGGCAACGAGCACACCGGCCTGACGATCGGGCAGAAGGTGGCCGGCGGCTTCCTCATGCCCTGCGGCCAGTGCGACGCCTGCGCCTCGGGGCGCGACGAGCTGTGCGGCCCTTCTTCGACCTCAACCGCCTCAAGGGTGTCCTCTACGACGGCACCACCCGCCTGGCCACCCCCGACGGCGAGCCGGTGGCCATGTACTCCATGGGCGGCCTGGCCGAGTACGCGGTCGTTCCGTCCACCGCGGTGGCCCCCGTGCCGGACACCATCGACATGGTGCCGGCGGCCATCCTGGGCTGCGCGGCCATGACCGGTTATGGGGCCGTGCGCCGCGGCGCCGACCTGCGCTACGGGGAGACCGTCGCCGTGGTCGCCACCGGCGGCGTGGGCACCAACATCGTCCAGATCGCCCGGGCCTTCGGCGCCAGCCAGGTCATCGCCATTGACGTTGATGACGAGAAGCTGGCCCCCATGCTCGACTACGGGGCCACGGCCGTGGTCAACTCCGTCACCCAGGACGCCCGCGAGGAGGTCTTCCGGCTCACCGGCGGCAAGGGAGTTGACGTCTCCTTCGAGGCGCTGGGCATCCCCGCCACCTGGACCACCGCTCTGGATGTCCTGTCCGATGGTGGCCGCATGGTGCCGATCGGCCTGGGGGCCGGCGTGCAGACCGCCGGGGTGGAGATCAACCGCACCGTGCGCCGCTCGCAGTCGATCCTCGGCTCCTACGGGGCGCGCACCCGCCAGGACCTGCCGGCTGTCGTCGACCTGGCCGACAAGGGCGTCATCAACTACCGCGATGTCGTCTCGCGCCGCCTGCCGCTGGAGGAGGCCGGTGCCGGCTGCACCGCGCTGCGCAACCGCGAGATCCAGGGACGCGCCGTCGTCGACATGTCGCTGTGATCCCAGGCGGTCAGCCCCGGTTGTCGGGGCTGACCGCGCCCTCATCCTCGCGCCTCCTGCTCGGGCCCCTGCTGGCTTTGAGTGGGAGGCGCGATGCTACTCCGAGCCGAGGTCGGACATGCTCCGTGTCCAAATCGGTGACAAAGGAGCCCGTGGTCCGATTGGACCGTCAACGGAACCGCGGAATCATGCGGTTTCTTATTGGCGCTGTGAGCCTGGGGCCCTCCTTTGTATCCGATTTGGACATCTTGAGGCTTATTCACAGCATCCGTCAAAGGTGCACTGACCTGCGCAGATGCTGGAGTCGGCTAGCCCTGTGAATAAGCCTCCTTGGGTTGTCGTTGCGGTGCGTCACAGGCCGCGGAGGCCGCTGACTGACTAGTGTGACCATCGCAAGGAGCGAAGGAGGCCCCGCATGTCCACTGAGCTGGAGCGCACTGGAGCTGCAACAAGGAGGAACGTCAAGGCCTTCTACGACCTGATGTTCAATCAGTGCCGGCCGAGGGAGGCGCTGGAGCGATACGCCGGCGAGGAGTACCGGCAGCACAACACTCATGTGGCCGACGGCAAGGAGGCCTTCGTCGAGTACTTTGAGCGGATGGCTCGCGACTACCCTGGCAAGAGCGTGGAGTTCGTGCGTGCTTTCGCCGAGGGGGACTACGTCATCCTGCACTGCCACCAGCGGTGGCCGGGGTCGGAGGACTACGCGAGCATCGACATCTTCCGTCTCGATGAGCGCAGCCGGATCGTGGAGCACTGGGACGTGCTCCAGGTGATTCAGAGACCTCTGCCAACGACAACGGCATGTTCTGAATCCTGCGTGAGTGCCGGTGCATTGGTTCGGTGCTGCTCTGCTTTCCGCTCCTGATGTTGGCGCGGGCATGAGAAAAGGGGCGCCGCCTGTGCGGTGCCCCTCGAGTTGCCATGGCTGCGCGGGCTTCCTTGGCCGCGCAGCCTCGTTGTTTCTGCGCCCTTGCCGGGCTGGGTCCGGGTCCTGCGTTGCTTGTGATGCGTGGTCCGGATCCGGTGGAGCTCCAGCGAGCTCGTTGGAGTCGTCTACGCTCAGCGGGCCTCGAGGAGGTTGACGCCGGTGTAGATGCCCACGCCCATGGTGATCGCGGCCAGGACGGAGGAGGCGAACATGAGGGTCGGGATGCCGGTGACGGCGCCGACAACGGCCATGACCATGACGGCGAACATGACGGCGATCATGGCGACGGCGAAGGTGAGGCGGTTGGCGTCGGTCTGCGTGCCGGTGGTCGCCTGGGTGGCGGTGGCGGCAGCGGTGGTCTCGACGGTCTGGGTGGGGCGCTCGGTGATGGTGGCGGTCATGTGAGTGTTCCTCTCGGTGTGTGTCGAGCAGGTCCGCCTGACCATGAGTCGTGCGTCCCTGCACGACTGTGTGCAGCCCGTGGGCCGGACGGAGGTTTCTCCGTCACGTAGAACTCTAGGAACGCTCCCATCCGATTGTCTAGACAAAGGATCGTGACGTGCGTTGCGTCGGTAGATCGTGGATCACAGGACGTCGCTGGGAAAGTGGTGGCTTGCTCGCGGAGGGGGTGCCTGAATGTGGCGTCATTGAGGAGATCCCTGGTCTAGGTAGGGGCTTTGAGAGGGCTCGACGTCGCAGTGGTTTTTGATACGGGGATGTGACCTGTGTGGCATGAGTACGACGTCAACCACTGGTCTAGTCATTCTGTGGTGGCGGGCAACGCTGAGAGGTGGTGGCGTCGTCGCCGGCCGGCAGGGCGGAAGGCGGGCGGTTGCCGCCCCGGCTATCCTGTTCCGGTGACGACCAGCCAGACTTCTTCCAGCGCCGTCGGCCCCTGTCCCTCGTGGTGGACTTCGGCGCCCAGTACGCCCAGCTTATCGCCCGCCGCGTGCGCGAGGCCGGTGTCTACTCCGAGATCGTGCCCCACTCCATGGATGCGCCGCCATGCTGGACAAGCAGCCGTCGGCCATCATCCTCTCCGGCGGCCCTCCTCGGTCTACGCCGACGGCGCCCCTCCGTTGACCCGGCCCTCTTCGACGCCGGAGTGCCGGTCCTGGGCATCTGCTACGGATTCAGGCCATGGCCCAGGCCCTGGGCGGGAACGGTCGGGCGCACCGGCACCCGCGAGTACGGGCACACCCCGCCCGCGTGAGGAGGGCTCCTGCCTGTTTCGACGGCACCCCGGACGACCAGGTGGTGTGGATGAGTCACGGTGACGCGGTCCAAGCCGCCCCCGAGGGCTTCACCGTCACCGCCTCCACCTCCCAGACGCCGGTGGCCGCCTTCGAGAACCCGGGGCGGCGCCTCTACGGGCTGCAGTGGCACCCCGAGGTCCTCCACTCCGAGCACGGGCAGGCCGCCCTGGTCAACTTCCTGCACAAGGAGGCGGGACTGCCGGCCACCTGGACGCCGGACAACATCATCGACGAGCAGGTGGCCCGCATCCGCGAGCAGGTGGGCGACGCCCACGTCATCTGCGGCCTGAGTGGGGGAGTGGACTCCTCCGTGGCCGCCGCCCTCGTCCACCGCGCCATCGGCGACCAGCTCACCTGCATCTTCGTCGACCACGGCCTGCTGCGCGCCGGCGAGCGCGAGCAGGTCGAGCACGACTACGCCGAGGGCATGGGCATCCGCGTCATCACGGTCGACGAGACCGAGCGCTTCCTGAGCGCCCTGGCCGGCGTCACCGAGCCGGAGGCCAAGCGCAAGATCATCGGCCGGGAGTTCATCCGCTCCTTCGAGGCCGCCCAGCGCCGGGTCGTCGAGGCCGTGGGCGCCGAGGGCGGCGAGATCCGCTTCCTGGTCCAGGGGACCCTGTATCCCGACGTCGTCGAGTCCGGCGGGGGAGAGGGCGCCGCCAACATCAAGAGCCACCACAACGTGGGCGGCCTGCCCGAGGACCTCGACTTCGAGCTCATCGAGCCGCTGCGCGAGCTGTTCAAGGACGAGGTGCGCGCCATCGGCCGCGAGCTGGGTGTGCCGGAGAAGATCGTCGCCCGCCAGCCCTTCCCCGGGCCGGGGCTGGGCATCCGCGTCATCGGCGAGGTGACGGCCGAGAACCTGCGTGTGCTGCGGGCCGCCGACGCCATCGCCCGCGAGGAGCTCACCGCCGCCGGGCTCGACGACGAGATCTGGCAGTGCCCGGTGGTGCTGCTGGCCGACGTGCGCTCCGTGGGGTGCAGGGCGACGGACGCACCCACGGCCACCCCATTGTTTCTGCGGCCGGTCAGCAGCGAGGACGCCATGACCGCGGACTGGACCCGCCTGCCCCTACGACGTCCTGGCACGCATCTCCAACCGGATCACCAACTCCGTGCCGGAGGTCAACCGGGTGGTGCTCGACTGCACGAGCAAGCCCCCGGGCACCATCGAGTGGGAGTGACGGGCGAGTCGGAGCGATAGCCCGCTGTCTGCTAGGGCCCCGCCGGTGCGATGCGCCAGCGGGGCCTTGCTGTGCCCGTGGGTGAGCGCGATCCGGCGTGCCTGCCGGCCCTGGTGGGGTCGGGGCCGGCTGCAGGGTGGGGTGGTGGGCTGGACCTGACCATATCGAGGACTGCGATTCTCGCCGAGGACGTACGTATCCTCCAGGTCACTGGGAGTTCCCCGCAGTGGTCTGGAGGAGAAGTCAGTCCTCGTGCAGGAAGGACGTCCCCGATCCGGTAGGGCGCCGCGCAACGTGACGTTGGGGCCGGTCACCAGGTGGTGGCCGGCCCCAGCGTCGTGTTGGCGAGTGCTCCCGCGCAGCCAGTGCCCCTACAGGACCGACCGGGCCCGGGCGCGCCCCACGGCCACGGCGACGGAGAAGACCGCGACGGCGAACAGGGCGCAGATGCCCGCAGTCCACGAGCAGGGGCCCAATGACGGCGGCGGACATGGAGGTCGCCTCGTACGCCCCGGAGATCGCTCGGTCCGCCCAGTAGCCGGGCGTGAGCCTCGCCGCCCGGGCGAGCGAGTCGGGCAACCACTCGATGGGCACCCACGCCCCACCCAGGAAGGACAGGGCCATGCCGCCGATGTTGGCGACCGCGTTGGCCGCGTGCTGGCCCAGACCGATCTGCCCCATGAGGAATCCGATCGAGACCGCCACGAGCGTGTAGCTGCCCACAGCCGCAGCGACCACTCCCCAGAAGCGGAGCCGACGTCGCCACGCTGCCCAGGCCGAAGGCCGCCACTCCCAGCCCGAAGACCCACAGCCACCCGGCGAGCCCCACCGCGAGGCACGCGCCCAGCAGCCCGAGGCTGCGGGAAGTGCCGCTGACCGAGGGTGGCCTCGAGGCGTGCGCGCACCGCCCGGCGCCCCAGCGCCGCCATCAGCGTGGAGATCGTGACGACCGCGAAGGCCATGAGCGGGTAGAAGGAGAACCTGGCGTAGGTGACGAAGCTGTGGGACAGAGGCGTGGCGTCCGGGGTGATCCGTTTCGCGGGGGCGGAGTGGTTCATCGTCTCCTTGGCAAGTGCCACGGCCCGGGCCGGGTCGTCCGTGGTGGTCGACAGGTAGTCGCTGACCTGCCCCACGTGGGAGTCGGTGCGCACATTCATAAGCGCGCCGGACGCCGACTCGTACCCGATGACCGTGTCCATGCGGGGCGGCTCGGTGCCCTCGCGAGCCGCCTGCTGCAGCCTCTGCCCGTAGCCGGCAGGAATGATGAGGATGTAGCTGATGCGGTTCTGCGCGGTGGCGTCCTGGAGGGCCCGCCTGGAGTCCTCAAGCGGCTGAGCCTCGCCGACGGACTCGACGTAGCCCTTGACCCCGCGGGAGATCGTGGAGCCGTCGCGGTCGATGACGGCCACACTCGCCGTGGCGGCCGTGACCTCATCGGAGCTGTCCTCGGACTTGGCCATCCCGGTGAACAGACCGAACAGGCTCAGCACCACCAGGTAGATGAGGATGTACAGCCGGTGAGCGGCCACAACTCTCACACATGTCTTAAAGGTGCTCATGGGTCATCCTCCTGGCGCGGATCAGGGCGATGGTCAGGAACAGGCACGTCATGCCCAGCAGGACTGCGCAGCTGCGGGCGAAGGGCGCCAGGGAGTCGTAGTACAGGAGCCCGTAGAAGCAGCGGGCCGTCTGCCACAGGGGATTGGCCTGCGCCAGCAGCGGTGCGTGCTGCTCGATGGAGCTGGCCAGGGACTGGGATGCGGGCCCGTACAGGCCGGTGAGCAAGGACAGCAGGGAGGTGAATCCGGAGATCATCCCGATCTCCAGGCGGGCCAGCGTCCCCAGGGCGGCGCCCACCGCGCTCGCCATGAGGCTGCAGACCCCGATCGCCACGAGGCACAGCAGCACATGGGGCCCGAAGTCCACGCCCACGACCGAGGCCATGAAGGCGAAAGCGACGAGCAGGCAGACGAGCACGCACACCCAGGAGGCCGCGAGCGTGGCCGTCAGGACCTTCCAGCGGGCCAGACCCGCCAGGGTCTGGCGCGCGCCCACCGGTGAGACGGCCATGATTCCCTTCACGGCCACCATGGCCACGGTCGTCCCCATGCCGCAGGCGAAGGCCAGCAGCGCGAAGTAGTAGTGGGTCTCCGGCTTGACCGGGGAGAGGCGTCACTGAGATCGAGCGGGTGAAGGCCTGATCGGTCTCAGCGCCGCCAGTCTGCTCAGGAGCCGCCCCCGCCTTGACAGGGCCACGTACTCGGCCCGCCTCTGGGTGTAGGAGTCCATGACCACTCGCAGCACCCGAGTCGTCTCGGCCTCGTTGCCCCTGCTGAGTCACGTGCAGCACAGGGCTCGCCGCCTCGACGGCGAGATACCTGTTGGTCTCTCCCGCTTCGCGGCGGCCTCGGCCTGCGCGACCGTGGAGTGGGTGACCTTCGTGATGAGGTGAGGATCGGCGTCGTCGGCGGAGATGCGCTCACGACGGCGTCCAGTCCCGGAGCGGTCCGGTAGGCCTCGTCCTGGACGACGCCGAAGCTCATGAGGGTTGGCCTCATAGACCTTGTCCAGGTTGGAGAACATGCGCCATGAAGATGAGGGACAGGACGATGGGGAAGCTGAGCGTCCACACGAGCAGGACCCGGTCTCGCAGGAGCCTGAGCACTTGATACAGGAAGACGGTCAACATCTCAGGCCGCCTCGTCTCGCAGGGGCCCGCCCGGTGATCTCCAGGAAGACGTCGTTGAGGGTCGGGGGCTCGGAGGTCACCCGGCCGCAGGTCGCCCCCGCGGCATCCAGCGCCCTCATGACATCGGTGAGGTTGTGAGCCCCGGGGGAGCACTCGATGAGCACCTCACCGTCCAGGTAGGCGGCCGTGCGCACATGCTCCAGGCGGCGCAGGCCCTCCAGGGCCTCCTCGCCCAGCGGGGCGGGGTCGACGACCTCCACCCGGATGCGCTCACCGGTGCCGATCATGGCCTTGAGCTCGTCGGAGGTACCGGAGGCCACCTGACGGCCGCGGTCCATGATGACGATCCGGTCGCACAGCTGCTCCACCTCCTCCATGTAGTGGCTCGTGTAGATGACGGTGGCGCCGCGCTCGTTGAGACGCTTGATGCCGTCGAGGATGGCGCCCCGGCTCTGCGGGTCGACGGCGACCGTGGGCTCATCGAGGAAGATGAGGTCGGGGCCGTGGGCGATGCCGCAGGCGATGTTGAGACGGCGCAGCAGGCCGCCGGAGAGCTTCTTGGGCTTGAACCTCACGAACTTCTCCAGACCGACGAAGGCGATCGCCTCGGCCACCAGGCGGCGCCTCTCGGCGCGATCGCGCACGTAGAGGGCGCAGAAGGCGTTGACGTTCTCCGCCACCGTGAGCTCATCGAAGACGGCGACATCCTGAGGCACCACGCCGATGCGACGCTTGAGGCCGTAGGGAGGTGGGCGTCATCGGCTCACCGAAGACGCGGATCGAGCCCTTGTCGTAGGTGAGCAGCTGAAGGATGCAGCTGATCGTCGTCGTCTTGCCTCGAGCCGTTGGGGCCGAGCAGGCCCCAGCACCTGACCGCGCGGGATCGTCGAGGACAGGCCGTCCACCGCGACCAGCTCCCCATAGCGCTTGACCAGGGAGTCGACCTCCACCGCCAGGCCCGCCTCGTGGTTCTCATCCTCGCCGTCCATCTCGGCTCCTTCCTTTGTTCCGCCGGTGGTCCCCGGCTCATGGCATCCATGGTCGCGGGGCGCGGTGGCGCTCAGAAGTGCCTGTTGTCATGACTGCGGCCGGCCCCCATGACTTCTGTCATGAGATGCCGGAACGAGTCCCCTAACGGCATGCCGGGCCCACGAGCGCCGGCCACCGACCGATAATCGAGGGGTGAAGGTTCTGGCCGACAAAGGCGTGCTGCTGTGCGGTTGCCTCCTGCTGGTCCTGCTCGTGGGGCAGGTGAAGACGGCCGCCGTGATCTGGCTGATCGCGGCCGTGACCATCGCCGGCCTGAGCATGACCGTCGATCAGCGACGGTGGGGCATCGCCGTCCCGGCTGCCTACCTCCTGGTGGGAGCCCTCTCGGCGGACTCCGTGGCCGGGGCGCCGCTGGTCGTCTACGTCCTGGCCCGCCTCGGTGCGCTCACGACCCGGCGTGCGCGAATGACGGCGGTAGCCGCCTGCATCCCCTTCGTGGCCGTCATGGCCACCCGGGTTCGGGACATGCCCGTGCTGGCCCTCGCTCTGGCGGTCTGCGCGCTCGCGGCCCTCCTGGCGCTGCGCACCGTCCAGGAGGAGGCGGCGCGAAGGAGCCTGCACGTGGTGCGCGACGACCTGCGCGAGAAGGTCCTCACCCTGCAGGACACGAACGCCCAGCTGCTCCAGGCCCAGGACTACGAGCTGCGCGCCGCCGCCCTGGCCGAGCGCACCCGCATCGCCCGCGAGATCCACGACGGCGTCGGCCACCTCCTGACCCGCCTCCTGCTGCAGGTCAAGGCCCTCCAGGTCGTCCACCGCGAGGAGCCCGGCGTCGTCGCCGACCTCACTACCCTGGACGCCGGTCTCGACGAGGCCCTGGACTCCATGCGCCGCTCCGTCCACGCCCTGTCCGACGAGGGCGAGGAGCTGGCCACCTCCCTCAACCTGCTGGGCTCGCGCTGCGGCATCGACTCGGTGAGCGTCGACTGCTCCACCGAGGCCGAGCCGCCGGCAGCGGTGGCGCGCTGCGTCGTCGCCGTGGTGCGCGAGGCCCTGACCAACGCCGCCCGCCACGGTGGGGCCCGCTCGGCCCGCGTGGCCGTCACCGACTACCCTGCGTTCTGGCAGGTGACGGTTGACAATGACGGCATCGTTCCCGCCGAGGGCGAGCCGGCCGTGGACGGCCGCGGCGGCTCGGGCCTGGGCCTGCGCTCCATGACGGAGCGGGTCGAGGCCCTGGGTGGCCGGGTGCGCATCACCCCGCGGCCACGGTTCACGGTCTTCGCCACGATCCCCAAGGACGGACAAGGGAAAGAAGGAACATCATGAGGGTCCTCATCGTCGACGACGACGCGCTCGTCGCCCAGTCCCTGTCCACGATCCTGTCGGTCGAGGACGACGTCGAGGTCGTCGGTCTGGGCTGCTCGGGACCCGAGGCCACCGAACGCTACCGGGAGCTGACCCCCGACATCCTCCTCATGGACATCCAGATGCCCGGCGAGGGACGGGCTCAGTGCGGCCGAGCGGATTCTGGCCGAGGACGCCGGGGCGCGCATCGTCTTCCTGACCACCTTCTCCGACGACGAGTACATCGTGCGAGCCCTCAAGATGGGGGCGCGTGGCTACCTCATCAAGCAGGACGTCGCTCAGGTCGCCCCGGCGCTGCGCTCCGTCATGGCCGGGGTCTGCGTCCTGGAGGGGGGAGGTGCTCGAGCGCAGCACCACCATGGGGCTCGGCGGGCGTACCGGAGGGAGGGAGCCTGCCGAGGAGGGCCCGGGACTGTCCGACAAGGACCTGCGGAGCACGGCTTTCGCGGCCCTGACCGACCGCGAGTACGAGGTCGTCGAGGCCGTGGCCGAGGGGCTGGACAACGCCGAGGCCGCGGCGCGGCTGTTCATGAGTGAGGGCACGGTGCGCAACCACATCAGCGCGATTCTGGCCAAGCTCGGCCTGCGCAACCGCACCCAGGTCGCGGTCATGTACTACCGCTGCGCGCAGGCCGGGTGATCCTGGCGCAGCCGTACCCCAGCGTGACACATCGTGTTACCCTCGATGGGAGACGAGGAGGAAGCGATGTCGACCGCTATGGAGAATCTCAACGTCAAGATCGATGCCGAGGACAAGCGTCTGTTCGTTGAGCTTGCTCGCCAGATGGGAACGACTCCGTCCAATGCTGTACGCATGTTCGTCCGTGCGTTCAATGACTTCAAAGGGTTTCCCTTTCGACACCTCACGTCCCTATGGCATGACTGCCGAGGCACGACGGGCTTACGAGGAGGCCGATGCGGCGATCGCCGCAGGAACGGCCAAGCGTTACCGGACCGTAGCTGACCTGCGCAACGACCTGGGCCTGTGATGCTCCAGATCGTCATCTCGAACAAGTGCAAGAAGGACCTCAAGCGGGCTAAGAAGCGCGGTCTCGACCTGGATGAGTTCTTCGCCGTCGTCGACATGCTTCAGCGTCAAGAGGCGTTGCCCGCTCGCTACCGCGACCATGCGCTCACGGCGGACCGAGCAGGTTTGAGGGACTGCCACATCCGGCCCGACTGGGTGCTGATCTATGAGGTTCGAGAGGCGGAGCTCGTGTTGCTCCTGGTGGAAACCGGCAGTCATTCCGATCTTCGGATGTGAATGGTATGAACAATCAATCGTGGCCAAGTGAGTGTTTGTGAAATCATGCGCAGATGGATCTGCTCCAGCTGAGAGCGGTGCCCGCCACTCGGGTGCACATCGCGTCTGACGACTTCAGACGCCTTCGATGACTCTGTTTGAGCGCGGTTGATGGTGGTAGTATCAATACGGGCGGTCGGTGTGGTCGCAATCTGCGAAAGTAGGAATCTGTGGGAGCGCTTGCTTTAATCCTGTTCGTTGTGGTGATTATTCCCATGCTGCTGTGGGGCATTATAGATCCTCGCGGCATGTGGGAGGCGACGTCCTCCTGGCAGTTCCGTGACCCTGAGGCTAATGAGCCGTCTGATAGTGCCTTCGCTATGCAGCGGTTCTCTGCCTTTATCAGTCTTCTGGTGATAGTGGGAGCTGTCTTCTTTGTCATGTCGGCATCGCACAGGAATGCGAGTGATCGCGCAACGGATGATGCCACTCCTCATGTGTACCCAAACATTTATTCGTCGAGTGACGGTGAGGATAGTGATGGATATGCCGAGACGACCGTGACTCCGTCTCCGGTTGATCCTTTCCCGTCATCTTCGATGACTGCCGTAGGATCTGGTGATCCGGTTGTCCTTTTCAAGCCGGTTCTCGAGGGTGCGGCTGGTGAGCAGAAATCGGACTCCTCGGTCAGCATCGGCATCGACGCCTTCTATTACTCGTGGCTGCCCGGAGACCATCCGAGTGCCTTCGCCGCGGCAAGCGTCGTCGACTCCAAGGTCGCCTTGGGGACGCTCGATCCTGCCCAAGCGACCACGGTCAGTGGTGGAGAATCGGCACTGGGCGAGGGGTCTGCGATTATTGTCCGGATGACAAAGGCGGTGTGCGCCGTCACGTCGGTATCGGTCGAAGAGTATGAACAGGGCATTCAGATCGCTGTCCATGGGGTCGCCGATCCGGCCCGCTGCGGGCAGACAACCGAGGGTGCTTACGTCGCCATCCCGCTCACCGATGAGCAGGTGGCGAAGGCGCGCAGCTATGAGGCTCCCGCCTACCATCCTCTGGACGACTCCGAGCTGAAGTACGGGTGGCAGAGTTCCCCCGAGGGGAAGTACAGCCCGACCATCTTCCAGGCTCGTAGCCGTGCCAAGCTCTCCGAGGTATGGCAGTCGGAGGAGACAGACCGCCAGCTGACGCCTCATGTGCTTCTGCCTCGCAGTGCCGGCTAAGGAGTGCCGGCTAAGTGCCGGCTGGTCAGGCGAGCTCGCCGGTGACGAGGCGGACGAGGTCTCGACGCGCCCGGCGTCCCTCCGGGGTGGGGAACATCGGGTAGACGTGGTTGAGGTTCTCGCCGACGTGCAGCGTCGAGTCCACCCCGGCCTCCAGGAGCTTGGCGTGGAAGAGCGCATTGTCCGGCAGGAGGATCTCCCGGGTCCCCACGAAGGTCGTCACCTTCTTCAGGCCCGACAGGTCACCGTAGATGGGGGAGAGGTGCCAGTCGGTCGGCGGGGTGCTGCCCGCCCAGGAACGGCCGATCTCGGCGAGGGGCTCGGGAGCCATGAGCGGGTCGGCGTCTGACGTAGTCGGCGATATCCGGGTTGGTGTTGGTGATGTCGACCCAGGGCGAGATGAGTGCGAGCTCATCGGGCTGGGTGTCGCCGGCCTCGGCCAGGGACAGGGCGATGACCGCCGCCAGGCCCCCGCCTGCGCTGTCTCCCCATGAGGATGATCCGCTTCCCCGGGTTCTCCGCCACCGTGCGCCGATAGAGCTCCAGCACCAGCCGGTGCGCCTCCTGACCAGGTGTGGTGGGGCGCCAGCGGGTAGAGCGGCATGACGACGTCGGCCCCCGTCCTACGGGCCAGATGATCGACCAGCCAGGCGTGCGCCGAGACCGCCGTCGCGATGTAGCCGCCGCCGTGCAGGTAGACGATGACCGCGCTCGACGGCGTCCGCTGGCGGACGTGATAGACGGGCATGCCGGAGTCCTCGCTCCGCTCCAGGTCGTAGAAGAAGCGACCCCAGGCCGGGAAGGTGACGGTGCGGGCAGGCTCGGGGCGGTCGGCCAGACGCGCGATCCGCTCGGTCATCGGAATGCGGGCCGCCAGTGTCTTGACCGGCCGGACGCCGTACTCCGCCAGGCTCGCCGCGGCCGAGCGGCCATATCGCTTGCGGGAGTACAGGCTGAAGGCCCCCACCGTCAGACCCACACTGGCTGCGCCGACGGCGATCCTGCTCCCGTTGAGTCTCCTGGGTGCCTTCATGATTTCCTCCACTCCGCAGAGCCCCGAGTGCTCTCCGACAACATCTCCGGATCCGGTGTCTGCTCCGTTATCGTAGGCATCAGAACGCCGCGATGATGGGGTGAATCCAGCTCGTTCACTCAGTGCGGAGGCCGGCACGTGGTGGAGCCGTCGGCATGACAACAGGAGACTGCGATATGGAAACCTACGAGATCGACCACCTCGCCGCCGTCCGCGCTCTCGCCCCCGAGTGCATGGTGCTGCTGCGCTCCAACGGTGCCTTCCCCCTGACTGAGCCGGGCGAGATCGCCCTGTTCGGCTCCGGTGCGCGGCACACCATCAAGGGCGGAACCGGCAGCGGAGACGTCAACTCCCGCCACGTCACCACCATCGAGGAGGGCCTGGAGACGGCCGGCTTCACCATCGTCACCCGGCCCTGGCTGGAGGCCTACGACCGTATCCGTCTCCAGGCCCACCAGGACTTCATCGCCGGTATCAGGGCCGAGGCCGCCGAGCGCGGCGTCCCCGCCATCATGGTCGGCATGGGCTCGGTCATGCCCGAGCCGGAGTACACGATCCCCCTCGATATCCAGGCCGGCACCGACCCGCACGCAGCCGTCTACGTCCTGTCCCGAACCTCCGGGGAAGGCAGCGACCGCACCCCCGAGGCCGGAGACCTCAGGCTCACCGACACCGAGATCCGTGACATTCTCGACCTCAACGGGCGCTTCGAGCGGTTCCTCCTCGTGCTCAACGTGGGCGGCGTCGTCGACCTCAGCCCGCTCGACGACGTTGCCAACATCCTCCTGCTCTCCCAGCTCGGCGCGACCGTCGGCGACGCCTTCGCCGACGTCCTCCTGGGGCGGACCTACCCCTCCGGAAAGCTCGCCACCACCTGGGCCGCCTGGGACGAGGGCGACCAGATCGGCGACTTCGGCGACCCGGACGACACCCACTACCGCGAGGGCGTCTACGTCGGCTACCGCTTCTACGACTCGGTCGGCAAGGAGCCGCTCTTCCCCTTCGGATTCGGCCTGGGCTACACGACCTTCGACGTCCAGACCCGCCAGGTGAGCCTCGACGGCGCCCGCGTGAGCATCGACGTCGACGTCACCAACACCGGCGGCTACCCGGGCAAGGAGACCATCCAGGTCTACGCCAGTGTCCCGGCCGGACGCCTCGACCAGCCCCTCCAGGCGCTGGCCGGCTTCACGAAGACCGACGAGATCGCCCCCGGCGCCACGGCACGGATCACCGTCGACGTCGATCTGACCGACCTGGCCTCCTACGACGAGGCCGCCCGTGCCACGGTCCTGGAGGCCGGGCGCTACCTGCTGCGGGCGGGAACCTCCAGCCGGCAGCTGAGTCCCGTCGCCGTCGTCGAGCTCGCCCAGGACGCAACCGTGCGACACCTGGCCGGCGACCTGGGGGAGCCCGGCTTCACCGACTGGAAGCCCGAGGCGCCGGCGGTCCTCGACATTCCGGCCGGCCTGCCGGTGTTCGCCGTCGACCCAACCGACCTGCGTCTGCCGGACCACGCCGAGCCCGACGAGCAGGGAGCGCTCGAGGACGTCAGGCAGGCCCTCACCCTGGCCCGGGGGCTCTCCGACAACGAGCTCATGTATACCGTCCTGGGGGACTACCGCCGCGGCGAGGAGTCCGGCTCCATCGTCGGGGCCGCCTCCACCACCGTCGTCGGCGCGGCGGGCCAGACCACCACCCGGATCCCCGGCCTGCCCAGCATCATCATGGCCGACGGGCCCGCCGGCCTGCGCCTGGCCCCCACCTACGGCGTCGACGCCGAGGGCCCCTTCTCCCTGGGCGACTCCAGCCTGCCCGCCACCTTCCTCGAGCTCATGGACGACGCCGGACGTGAGGCCCTCGGCATCGCCGACGAGCCAGACCCCCGCGAACCCGCCGAGATCCGCGAGCAGTACACCACCGCCATCCCCATCGGCACCGCGCTCGCCCAGTCCTGGAACCCTGCGCTGGCCGAGCGGCTCGGCGACGTCGTCGGGGCCGAGATGGAGCGCTTCGGCATTCACCTCTGGCTCGCCCCCGCCTTCAACCTGCACCGCAGCGTCCTGTGCGGACGCAACTTCGAGTACCTCTCCGAGGACCCGCTGCTGGCCGGACGCATCGCCGCCGCCATCACCCGCGGGGTCCAGACCCACCCGGGGCGGGGCGTGACCATCAAGCACCTGGCCTGCAACAACCAGGAGACCAACCGCCTCAACTCCAACAGCCGGGTCAGCCCCCGAGCCCTGCGCGACCTCTACCTGCGCGCCTTCGAGATCTGCGTGCGCCAGGCCCGCCCCGCCGCCGTCATGACCTCCTACAACCTCATCAACGGCGTCCACACCTCCGAGTCGGCCCAGCTGCTCGAGGTGATCCTGCGCCGGGAGTGGGGCTTCGACGGACTGGTCATGACCGACTGGGTCGTCGACGGCATGACCCGCAGCGACATGAAGCACCCGCGTGCCACCGCGGCCGCCACCATCAAGGCAGGCAACGAGCTCTTCATGCCCGGAGGCGAGACGGACCGGGAGGACCTCCTGGCGGCCCTGGAACGGGGGAGCGCAGGGCGTGGGCCGGGTGACCGGAGCGCGCCGGAAGACGGAGGCGTGAGTCTGACGCGCGACGAGCTCGAGAAGCAGGCCGCCCGCGTTATCCGCGCGGCCTGGAGGATAGCCACGATCTCGACATCCTGATGCTCGTGCTGTAGAATTAATCGAAGGATTCAGCAGCGGGGGGTGTGATGCCGACGATCAAGCCAGTATCGGATCTGAGGAGCTACACCGACGTTCTCAAGGATGTTGCAGAGGGCTCGCCTGTTTTCCTCACCAAGAATGGTCATGGGAGGTACGTCCTTCTCGATATGAAGGACTATGACCGCATTAAGGCTGGTCGTCGTCTCCTCCGAGAGGTCGAGGCGGGTCGGATTTCTGGTGAGGAGCAAGGGTGGGTTAGTGCTGCAGACGTGCGTGCGCACTTCGTCGCACGGCGGGATTCCGCCCATGAGTGCTGAGATCGTCTACTCCACTGATGCTCTCATTGATCTTGATGAGGCCTGGGATTTCACGGTTGAGACCTCCGGCGACCCGGACTTAGCGTTTCAGCAGGTGGATGCCCTGCTTGAGGCGATCGAAGGGACTCGTAGCTACCCGTTGGCCGGGAGTAGGTTGGATGTTGTTGTTGGCACGCCAACTGACAGTCGCTATGTTGTGGCTGGTCGTCTGCTGGCTGTTTACAGCATTGAAGAGCACTTCATTCGGGTGGATCGGATCTTCGATACTCGGCAGGACTGGGTTTCTGTGCTCGTCCGGCGTGGCTGAGATCCCGTGCTCTGGGAGGACTACTGGGGCCTGTCGCTGGGGCATTGAACGTGACATCCTCAGCAGGAGCCACCCACACATCGTAAGGAGCCCTCCATGGCGCTGACACCTCAAGCACGTGAGACCTTCACCAGGCTGTTCGGGGTGGAGCCCCAGCCCCACCCCACGGACCCCGAGCTGTTCGACATCCTCCAGAACGGGATCTTCGACGAGGCCTTCTCCACGGGCGTCCTCACCGACGTCGAGCGCGAGCTGCTCACCATCACCGCCCTGACCGCCATGCAGACCCTCCCGCAGCTGCAGGCCCACGTGGGCGCCGCCCTCAACATCGGAGCCAGCCCGCTCCAGCTGCGCGAGACCATCTACCAGTGCGCCCCCTACATCGGCTTCCCCAAGACCCTCAACGCCATCGACATCGCCAACGGGGTCTTCGAGGCCAACGGCATCTCCCTGCCCCTGGAGAATGCCGGCACCGTGGACGCCACCGACCCCAGTGCCCGCGAGCAGGCCGGCGCCGCCATCCAGGCCCCGCTGTACGGCAACGAGGTCAAGGAGGTCTTCTCCGCCCTGCCCGAGCCCTTCGACGAGTTCGTGCCCCACCTGCTGACCTCCTCCGCCTTCGGCGACTTCGCCACCCGCGGCGGCCTCGACGTCGCCCAGCGCGAGCTCATCAGCCTCGTGGCCATCGCCGCCATCGGCGCCTCCACCCAGCTGCGCCCGCACGTGGCCGGGGCGATCCGGGCCGGTTCCTCCCGCCAGAAGGTGGCCGCCGCCCTGGTCCAGGTCATGCCCTACATCGGAGGCCCCTACGCCCTGTCCGGCCTGGTCCTCGTGGCCCGCTACGACGAGAGCGCCTCCGCAGAGGCCTACCGCTGACGCTGCGCGTCCTCACCCGCCCGGCGGCCCGTCTACGATGGCCGCCGGGCCGGTTCTCGCTGCCGGCCCCGCACAGCAAGGAGAACACGTGACGACGCAGCCCTACCTCTCACGGCAGGTCACCCTCACCGTCCAGGGGCAGAGGCTCGGGGGACTGGCCTACGTCCCGCGCACGGCGTCGTCGACCCCCGCGCCCCTGGTCATCTGCTGCCACGGCATGGAGGGCTCCCACACCCGCGTCGCCCCCATGGCCCGGCGCTTCGCCGCGGCCGGGGCCGTGGCCATCTGCTTCGACTTCCGCGGGGGCGGCGGCAGCGCCAGCCAGGGCGAGACCACCGCGATGTCGGCCCTCACCGAGCTGGCCGACCTCGAAGCCGTCCTCACTGCCGCCTGCGCCTGGCCGGAGGTCGACGCCTCCCGGGTCGCCCTGTTCGGGCTGAGCCTGGGCGGAGCGGTCGCAGCGCTCGCGGCCGCCCGCCACCCGCAGCGGATCACCGCCCTGGCCCTGTGGTACCCGGCCCTGCGGCTGGGGGAGAACCTGCGCGCCGCCTTCCGCACGCCGGCGGCCGTTCCCGAGGAGTTCGACTGGGCGGGCACCCGCCTGGGGCGCGCCTACGCCGTCGACGGCTGGAACCTGGAGGTCGGGGCCGAGCTGGCCACCTACCGCCGCCCCGTCCTCATCGTCCACGGGGACCAGGACCGCGCCGTGCCCATCGAGGTCTCCCGGGCCGCCGTGAGCGCCACCCCTGACGCCGAGCTCGTCACCATCCCCGGCGCCGCCCACGGCTTCGGCGACGCCAACTGGGAGGAGGCCATGCGCCGCACCATCGGCTTCCTGGCCTGGAACGGGGTCCTCGAGGAGGACTGAGAGGACTGAGCCGCGCGGCGGACAGCGGGAACGGGCGGCGCAGTCCGTTTTTCTGACAGCGGTGGTTCCCGAGCCGCGGGCGTCGCAGAATTGACCGCGTGAGCGCACACGAGACAGCGGACCTGACCAGTGTCAGCAAGACGATGCTGCTGACCCTCCACGCCAGGGCGGAGCACACGCTCTCCGAGCGGCCGCGCTTCACTGACCCCTGCCGCCGTCGAGCTCGTCTCCCGGCTCGACTACGACTTCACCATGGCCAAGCAGGACCGGCTCATGGCCGACGGCGTCGTGCTGCGCACCCTCACACTCGACCCGCTCGTGGCCGGGTACCTGGACACCCACCCCGGCTGCACGGTGGTCAACATCGCCTGTGGGCTCGACACCCGCTTCCAGCGCCTCGACGACGGGCGCGTCACCTGGTACGACCTCGACCTACCCGACGTCATCGCGCTGCGACGCCGGCTGCTCGAGGACGGCGAGCGTCACCGCACCATTGCCGCCTCCGCCCTCGACCCCTCCTGGCCCGACCAGCTGGAGGAGATGAGCCGCGACGTGCTCGTCATCATCGAGGGACTGAGCATGTACCTCGAGCAGGAGGAGGTGCGCACGCTCCTGGACATCATCGCTGCGCGCCTGCCCGGTGCGACCGTCCTCATCGAGGTCATGCCCCGCCTGTTCCAGAAGTACGGCCGGGAGCGCTCAGTGGAGGACGCGGGCGCGCGCTACACCTACGGCTGCTCCAGCGCCGCCGAGTTCCGCCGCACGGTGGCCCCCGGCTACACGCTGCTCCACGACGTCCCCTTCACCCGCACCATCGCGCGCTACCACCCCCTGCTCGCGCCCCTGACGCGGCTGCCGCTGGTGGGCAGACTCTCCGAGCGCATCGTGGTGCTGCGGGCGCCGGCCTGAGCGCTGGATGGACGCTGGTCCGGTGCTGGGCCGGGCGTTGGGTCAGGACCTCTGGCGCCGGCCTGGTCCCTGGTCTGGCACTGGCCCGGCACTGGACCGACACGAGGCCTGGGCGGCCGATCTCGACGGGGACATCCTGCGCGTGGGGTGCATTCCCTCCCGGTCGGGGACACCCTGCGCGTTGGGGGACAGGAATCCGGTCCCCGACGGCGTCGAATGCCCCCGGCCGGACGGACACGCCCCGGCCGCGTGGAATGTCCCCGACGGCGTCGAGACGTCCCAGGGCCTGGAGCCGTGCGTCTCCAGGCCGAGAGGCCGACGCCGTGCCCCACCAGTGCTGCTCTATTCCGAGCTCGCGGCCGTGCCATTGAGACAGGGCCCAGTGATCTCCTTGAGTGAGAGCTTCCCAGCGGCGACGTCCATCACCAGCCGGTAGGCGTCGTCGTCGGGGGCCTCGACCCAGTGACCGTTGATGTCCAGGAAGACCAGCGTGGCCAACCACCCCAGGCGCTTGTTGCCATCCACCAGTGGATGATTGCGGACCAGGGAATCGAGCAGCGCCGCCGCCTTCTCATCGATCGTGGCGTAAGCGTCGTGTCCCCAGAGCATGGTCGCAGGTCGGTGCAGCGCCGAGTCGAGCAGGCCGAGATCCCGGACCGGTCCCACAGCGAGGTCCTCAATGAGGGACAGTGCGTCCTCGAGCGTCAGGTACTCGACCATCTCTGCCCGATCAGCGGCCGAGGCGTTCCAGGACTTCGGCGTACCGGTTGCGGATGCGGGCGGAGGCGTCCGCGACTCGCTGCTCATGTCCGCGGCGCGCGGCCACCTCGTGGATCGCCCGGATCGTCGCCTCCTGGCGGCTGACCCCGTCCTCCTGTGCAAGGAGCGCGAGCAGCCGCTCATCCTCTTTGCTCAAGCGCAATGTCATCGCCATGCCTCCACAGTAGCAGGTGGTACCAGACTGGTATCAGATGGGGGATTGGGTAGGACCTGGTGGTGCTGGTCTGGCACTGCTCGGCATTGGCCCGGTGCTGGCTTGGCACTGGTCGGCACGGGTCGGCACTGGACCGACACGAGGCCTGGGCGGCCGATCTCGACGGGGACATCCTGCGCGTGGGGGTGCATTCCCTCCCGGTCGGGGACACCCTGCGCGTTGGGGGACAGGAATCCGGTCCCCGACGGCGTCGAATGCCCCCGGCCGCACGGAAACGTCCCCGGCCGGAAGGACACGCACCCGGCCGTGGAATGTCCCCGACGGCGTCGGATGTCCAGGCCCGGAGGTGCGCGTACCCGGCTGGTACCGATGGGGTGAGCCGGCACTACTATTCCCCTGGACGTGCCCGCAGCGCTGCGGGCACGGGCGACGAGGAGGAATCATGGGTGAGCCGATGACGGCGTCGGATAAGGATGCTCAGACGGCCGAGGAGCAGGAGCGCGGCTACTGGCTCTACGTCCCGGGCGAGGGCGCCGGGAAGTGGGAGGAGTTTCGAACGGCCGGGATCATGGCGCTCAACTGGGACCGGATCGGCGACCCCACCAGCTACCCGAATGAGGAAGCCGTCATCGAGGCGCTGGAGGCCGGCTACGGGGACTGGGGAGGCAGGCCGACAGGCGCGGCGGGAATGATCCGGGACTTCACCCGCACGATGCGTCCCGGCGACGTCGTTTACGCCCGGCGCGGTCCCGACCGAGATCATCGGGCGCGGCGTCGTCCGCTCGCAGTTCCGTTACGACGACGCCCGGCCCGCCTACCGCTGCGTGCGCGACATCGAGTGGACGCATGTCGGTTCCTGGCCGCTCGACCGAGCGTGTCGGGCGCAGTGAGCACTGCACAGCGCGTCACGCAGGAGACACGAGTTACAACCCGGCCCAGCTCGAGTCGCTGTTCCGGGACCGGAACGACCCTGACTCGTCCACGGCTCTCGACCCCTGCCGCGAGCCCCCAGGACGCTGATGAGCCCGACCTCGCCGACATCTACACGCGGGAGAGCTTCCTGGCGGAGGTGTTCGTCGGCCCCGAGGACCTGGAGCAGATGCTCGGGCTGCTGCGACGCAAGAAGAACCTCATCCTCCAGGGCGCTCCGGGCACGGGAAAGACCTTCGCGGCCAAGCGCCTGGCCTACGCCCTCATGGGCCAGACGGATGACTCGCGGGTGGAGGTGGTGCAGTTCCACCAGTCGACCGCCTACGAGGACGTCGTCGTCGGGCTGCGCCCCACGGCCGAGGGCGGGTTCGCGGCCGCCGAGGGCGTCTTCGCCAGGTTCTGCCGGCGTGCCGCCGCCGACCCGGGACGGGACTACGTGTTCATCATCGACGAGATCAACCGGGCCAACATCTCCAAGGCCTTCGGCGAGCTGCTCATGCTCATCGAGGCCGAGCACCGTGGGGAGGCGCTGCGCCTGCCCGTGTCCGGGGAGCTGCTGTCCGTCCCCAAACGGCTCCACATCATCGGCATGATGAACACCGCCGACCGGGGCCTGGCCCTCATCGACTACGCGCTACGGCGCCGCTTCGCCTTCTTCGAGATGAGGCCGGCCCTCGACCACCCCGGGTTCCTCAGGCACGTCGAGGCCGTGGGCAGCGCGAGGCTGGAGGCGCTGGTCGACGTCGTACGCCGCCTCAACCAGCGGATCGCCGAGGACGAGGCCCTGGGCCCCGGGTTCCAGATCGGTCACTCCTACATGTGCCTGCCTGCGGCGGGCCCCGAGAACCCTGTGGGCACGGATGCGGACGTGACCTCGGTGGTGCGCTACGAGCTGGAGCCGCTGGTGCGCGAGTACTGGTTCGACAATCCCGCAGCGATGGACGAGAGCATTCACGAGCTGGAGAGCGTCCTGGTATGACAGCCGCCCTGCCCGGCCGGGCGCGTGACGGGGCTCCCGGCCGACCGCACCAGCGTGGTCCCAGCACCGTCCTGCTCAAGAACGTCTACTACATGCTCGCCTACGCCTTCAAGGCCCTGGAGACCGGCGAGCACCGGCGCCTGGCGGCCGAGGACTTCGAGCACGTCCACGACATGCTCGCCGCGATCCTGGCCGGTGGGCTGGACAACCAGCGCCGACGCGGTTTCGAGCGGGACTATCAGCCCTTCAACGAGGACCTGACGGTGGTGCGGGGACGCATCGACCCGGCCGCCACGATGCGTCTGAGGGCGCGCCGCAGGAGCCTGGTGCGCTGCGGATACGACGAGCGCACCGAGAACACCCTCATGAACCGGCTCCTCAAGACCGCCGCCCTGCGCCTGATCCTGCACGGCGACGTCGCCCCGGCCCGCCGGAAGCGTCTGAAGTCCACACTGCTCGTCATGGGCGACGTCGAGGTGATGAGCGTCGGGGACCTGCGCCAGCTGCACTGGGACAGCCTGCGCTTCCACCGCGGTAACCGCTCCTACCGGCTGCTCATGGGCGTGTGCCGACTCGTCCTGGACGAGCGGCTGCTCAGCGGCGCCGACGGCGCAGTCAGCCTCGCCGACTTCCTCGACCCCCAGGAGCTGAGCGCCCTGTACGAGCGCTTCGTCCTGGCCTACTTCCGCCGCCACCACCCCCACCTGCGCGCCGGCGCTCCCTGGGTGAGCGGCGGCATCGAGGACGCCCCGGTCTTCCTCCCGGGACTGCACACCGACATCGTCCTGACCGGGCCGGAGCGGACCCTCATCATCGACACCAAGTGCTACGGGCGCATCCTCGGCTCCCGCTACGACAAGTCGATCCTGTCCCCGGCCAACCGCAACCAGATCTACAGCTACGTCATGCACGAGGCCAGTGACCCCCGGCAGTCCGGGCGTGAGGTCGCCGGCATGCTGCTCTACGCCCAGACCGCCGTCGACCCGCCGATCCGCGAGACCTGGACCGAGACCGGGCACCGCTTCCACGTGCGCACCCTCGACCTGGACCGGGACTTCACCGAGATCGCCGTACAGCTCGACGACGTCGCCGCCCTGCTCACGCCAATCTGACCACTCGCGAGTCGCGAGCGGCGCCGTTCCGCACCGTCCACATCGCATCCTTCCTCGGCGGGGCATTCCCCGGGGGACATCCTGCGCGTGGGGTGCATTTTCTTCCGGCGGGGACATGCTGCGCGTGGGGGACAGGAATCCGGTCCCCGACGGCGTCGAACGCCCCCTGGCCGCAAAGGACACGCTCCCCGGCCGCGTGGAATGCCCCCGGCCGTCACTGCGTGTTGGAGACCAAGAGGCGCGGGACGAGCGTCGACGACGCCGGTGTCCCACAAGGGCGACTGTCTCGCCGCGGAATCCCCGTGTTGTGGAGTCCGAGAAGGGCTGCCGGCGCTCGTTGGCATGATGGGTGATGCCTCCCATGGCATCTTCTCCCGGAACACTCATGTCCTTGCCGGGGAGGAAGGAGCCGGGAGGAGGTGAGGGCCGTGTCCAAGCCGAGAGGACGACGCGCAGAAGTCCGCAAGGGCAAGGTAACGGCCCGGAAGGTGAGCGAAGTCTTGACCGCTGTCGCTCGCCTGATCCGGGCCGTCGGTGTCCTTGTGGATGCCCTCAGCACGTGGATCGGCTAGGCCGTTCCCTTGCGAGGGGAGCCGCCCGGCTAGCACCCGGGTGGCTCCCCACCATTATGAGGCCGCCCATCCGCACTGTCCACATCGCATTCTTCCTTCGGCCGGGGACATCCTGCGCGTGGGGGTGCATTTTCTCCCGGCCGGGGACATGTCGCGCGTAGGGGGACAGGAATCCGGTCCCCGACGGCGTCGAACGCCCCCGGACGGAATGACACGCACCCGGTCGCGTGGAATGTCCCCGGCCGCGGGGAGGACTGGCAGCATCGGAACCGTGACCGAGAACCACGCCCAGCCCAGCCCCGCCAACCCGGACGACGTCGTCAACCCCCTCCTGCTCCAGGCCTTCGCCTGGGACCTGCCCGCCGACTCCACCCACTGGCGCCTCCTGGCGGACAACGCCGCCCTCCTGGCCGACTGCGGGGTGAGCTCGGTGTGGCTGCCGCCCGCCTACAAGGGCCAGGCCGGAGTGGAGGACGTCGGCTACGGCGTCTACGACACCCTACGACCCTGGGCGAGTTCGACCAGAAGGGCACCGTCCCCACCAAGTACGGCACCAAGGAGGACTACCTCGCCGCCATCGAGGCCCTGCACGCGGCCGGCATCAGCGTCGTGGCGGACATCGTCCTCAACCACCGCATGGGCGGGGACGCCACCGAGGTCGTGCGCGCCACGCCCGTCGACCCCCACGACCGCACGCGCCCCATCGGTGAGACCGAGGAGATCACCGCCTGGACCCGCTACACCTTCCCGGGGCGCGCCGGCGCCTACTCGGACTTCACCTGGGACTGGACCTGCTTCCACGGCACCGACTGGGACGAGGCCCGCCACCAGCAGGGCGTCTGGCTCTTCGAGGGCAAAGCAGTGGAACGAGAACGTCAACGACGAGCTCGGCAACTACGACTACCTCATGGGCTCCGACGTCCACGTCATCGACCCCGCCGTCAGCGCCGAGATGGACCGCTGGGGGCGCTGGTACGTGGAGACCACCGGCGTCGACGGCCTGCGCCTGGACGCCCTCAAGCACGTCGGCGCCGACTTCTTCGCCCGCTGGCTGCCCGAGCTGCGCCGCGCCACCGGCCGCGCCCTGCCGGCCGTGGGCGAGTACTGGTCCCGCGACGTCGCCGAGCTGGAGGGCTACCTGGAGGCCGTGCCCTTCATGAGCCTGTTCGACGTCCCCTCCACTTCCACCCTGCACGCCGCCTCCACCTCCAATGGCGACGTCGACCTGACCCGGCTCTTTCGAGGGCACCCTCGTGGCCGCCGACCCCGCGCGCGCCGTCACCTTCGTAGAGAACCACGACACCCAGCCGGGCCAGTCGCTGGCCTCCACCATCGAGTCCTGGTTCAAGCCCTCGGCCTACGCCCTCATCCTGCTACGCGAGGCCGGAACCCCTGCGTCTTCTGGGGCGACCTGTTCGGCACGCCCTGAGACCGGCGACCTGCCGGCCGTCACCGAGCTGCCGCTGCTCATGACCATGCGACGCGCCCTGGCCCACGGCCCCTCAGCACGACGCCCTCGACGACCCCTGACGTCGTCGGCTTCGCGCGCGAGGGCGACGAGGCCCACCCCGGCTCCGGGCTCGCCGTCGTCCTGTCCGACCGCAGGGCCGCCACCAAAGCGCCTCCACGTCGGGGCGCGGCACGCCGGCGAGCAGTGGATCTGCGTCCTGGGCGGGCACGAGCCGGTCACCATCGGTGACGACGGTAACGTCGAACTGCCCGTGTCCGACGGCGGCCTGAGTGTCTACGCGGCGGAGGCCGCCCGGCCGATCCTGGACAGTGCCGAGCAGCACCTCCTGCGCCAGCGCTGAGGATCGCCCGAAGAGTCGGGGAGGTGCGGTTTCCTTCACGCCCGGTGTCACGGGCGCGTAGGGTGATGGCGCCAGCCGCATTGACCTGAGCCGACCTTCCTGGAGGAGACATGCCCGCTTTCCACGCGCCCACCGATCAGAGGACCGACAAGGCCGTCGCCGTCTTCATCGCCCCCGGGCTGGAGGAGGTCGAGGCACTGGCGACCGTGGACATCCTCTTCCGCGCCGGTATCCCCACGACGATGATCTCCGTGACTCCCGAGCGGGCCGTCGTCTCCTCCCACAACATCGTCGTCACCTGCGACCTCAGCCTGGCCGAGGCGAACCTGGACGACTACGACATGCTCGTCCTGCCCGGCGGCATCCCCGGCACTCCCAACCTCAAGGCCGTCGAGCCCCTCATGGCCGCGGTCACCGAGCGGGTGCGCACCGGCCGGCCCGTGGCCGCGATCTGCGCCGCCCCCTCGATCCTGGCCGAGCTGGGCCTGCTCGAGGGCCGCCAGGCGACGTCGAACCCCGGCTTCGTGGGCGTGCTCGCCGAGCACGGCGCGCAGGTCAGCCAGGCCGCCGTCGTCACGGACGGCCCCGTCATCACCTCCCGCGGCATGGGCACCGCCATCGACTTCGGCCTGGAGATCGTGCGCCACTACCTGGGCGAGGAGGCCGTCGACGACGTCAAGGCCAAGATCGTCTACCAGGGCTGAGCACTCGCCCCGGACTCCGACCGCTCCAACCATCCCCGACCGGCTCCCTCACCAAAGTCGCTGAGTGGGGGAGCCGACCTATGCGCTCTGTGTCAGCTCCGCGGCGCACCTGCGGGCCTGAACGTGAAGGAATGCGATACCGGCAGCCGTCTGAACCAGCATGATGGCCATGGGGATCAGGATCGAGATCGTCTCATGCAGGGCCGCCTGAACGGCGAAGAGGACAGCTGAGTCGAGGAGGACCACACCCACTCCGATGGTGGCCGTCGCGCACCGGGCCTGCATCGTGTACCAGTTCTCCTCCGAGCGCAGCGCGATCTCGTAACGCACTCCCGCCCACGAGTTCGGCGGGAGCCTGCGCTTCGCCATCCGGCGTCCCAGCACCACGAGGAGGATGCCGGTCACGCTCAGGATCAGGCTCATGAGTACGGAGCATGCTGTCTCAACCATCGATGTCCCTCGTTATCCGTCGCAGTGGTGGAGGTTCTCGGTTCCGGTGAGTTCTCTTTGAATAGTACGCCGCGAGGACGCACGGTGGGTCTCGCGGCCGCACCATGGAGGTGCAGTCTGCGGGCCCTGAGGTGCGTCCTCGCGGCTCGATCGGGGCGAATACGTGGTGAATGCGGATCAGGACTTCTGCGCTGCGGCGCCCTTTAGGGATGAGGGCGGCGACCACGAGCAGAACCCCCAGACCCGCCAGGCAGGCGATGGCCGTCGTCGTGAAGTCGAAGCGCAGCCCCAGGCCCGCCGCGATGAGCAGCCCACCCACCAGGAGCAGGAAGGCCCCCCACAGGAGAGTGGAGCCCTTGATGTCCTGGGGCGCCTGCGGGCGGTCCTGCTCAGTGACCGTCCCCGCGCTCCACACCGGGCTCGACGTCGACGACGCAGGAGCCGAGTCCCGCGGAGGCCGTCTCCGCGCCGGCGTCCTGAGAGGCGGGCAGTGGCATGGTGACCGGCTGAGTCTCCGGCTCAGCTGCGCTCAGCGCGGGCTGAGTCACCGGTGAGGTCAGGGGCTGGGTGTCTCCGGCGGCCGGGAAGGGCCTGGTGGCGTCCTCGCCGGTCGCCTCGGTGCTGGTGCTGCCGGCGTCGTCGGGCGACGTCGTGGAAGAGGTGCTGCTCATGAGGGTCTCCTTGGGTGGGCCCGGGACGCGCCCGGGGAAGAGTTCTGTTGGCTGAGGCCGGCTCGCGGGCGCGATCAGCCGGCTGTCGGGCTGGCCGTGGCGGACTGCTTGGTGGGAGCCGGGGACGGTGTCGGGGTTGCCGATCCGGAGGGGCTCGGGCTCGCACTGGGCTGCGCGGCGCCCTGCCCGGACAGGGTCCTCTGCACGCAGGAGTCGTAGGAGGCGCGCTCCTTGGAGGTCAGGTCGGACAGGTTGCTCCACCCGACGTCCTCGCTGCGGTCGTCCTCGTCCACGCTCTCGTGGGCCGTGCGGATGCAGGTCTCAGCGTCCTTGGCCGTGATGGCCGGGTGGTTCATGCCCGGAACCGGCAGGTCGTCACCGTGGGCATCGCCCTTCTCGTCGAACCACATGCTGACGATCCACACGGGCTCCTCGACGTTGCCGTACCAGGAGACGGTGTTGCTGCGCTCCTCGATGTTGATCGTCCCGGTGTCCACCGAGGCGTTGATGGTGATCCGCGGCCGCTCGTCGTCACTGTTGGGGGAGGCCAGGGTGCGCTTGGTGTTCAGCCCGCCGCTGGAGCTGCTGTAAGCGGGGATGGTCTTGCCAGTCGCGTCATAGGTGCGTGGGCCCTCGTCGTCCTGATTCATCTGCCGACCGTCGACGGTCCAGGCCCGGGAGACCTGTGAGTCGATCGCTCCCATGTCGACGTCGGCCCTGACCTCCACCCGCTGGTCGGTGTCGGTCTTGATGCGCAGGGTGCCGACGTCGAGGTGGGTGGTGATGGTGGAGAGCTTGCTGGCCTCCGTGGCGGGCATGCCGCGCAGATCCAGGGTGAGGTCACCAATGTCCTTGTTGCGGGTGACGCTGCCGCTGCTGGCCGACGCCGTCAGCTCCTGCCAGGTCACCGTGCTCGAGGCGGCAGTGGTCGAGTTCTTGAGGGTCTCGAAGGGCATGCGGGCCAGGCTCGTGGGGACGATCGAGGCGGTGGCCAGCGCGGGGATCGCAACGACGAACAGGACCGGCCAGCCCAGCACCGTCATCCAGCCTCCGTGCCGACGACGCAGGCCACTGACGACGATGCCCCGCTCCCAGGAGGGCGACCAGGATGCCGATGAGGATGAACTGGCCCTGGAGCAGACCCAGGTGGTGGGTCGCCGTGGCGTACCAGACGCCCGCCGCGGTCAGGAGTCCCAGGCCCAGGACCGCCAGCGACAGTGAGGAACCGGGGCCGGGACGGCGCGGGCGCGCCGGGCGGACCGGCATAGGCGCCGGCTGGTACGGCGGGCGCTGCCGGTAGGAGCGGCTCTGCCAGCTCGGGCCACCGGCAGGCTGGTTGAAGGCCGGGGCGCCGGAGCCAGGGCGCTGAGGAGTCCCAGGCCGATGCGAAGCCGCCGGCCTGGACTGCCGGGGCGGCTGCCCGGTGCCTGCGCGGCACCGGGAGTGGAGGCATGCCAGGGCCGGGGGCCCCGAGGAGTCCGGGCGGCCTTCCGGCTCGCGCGCCGGTCCTGGGCGCGGCGGATGAGGAAGACGATGCCCAGGATGAACAGCCCCAGCCAGAACAGGGGCCACAGGGCGGCGGCGATCCCCGCCTCATGGACGTACCAGTTGGGGATGAAACCGCTACCGAATGTCGACATACCGATGATCGTCATCCCGATGGCGCCCGCTAGCCCTGCGTTGAAACGGCCGGAGAGGGCCTCCTCCAGGTGGATGCGCCCATCGGACTCCTCGGGCAGGAGGGCCCAGGCCAGGCCGTAGAGGACCAGCCCGACACCGGCGAAGAGCGAGAGCACCACCCACACGCAACGCACCAGGGTGGGGTCCAGGTCGAAGCGGTAGGCCACGCCACCGGCCACGCCCGCGACCCAGCGCTCATTGGTGCGCATGAGGCCCGAGCCGCGCAGGGAGTCGAAGAAGCGGTGGGTCGATCCCCTCTGAGGCTCCGGCTGCGGGCCGTCGTACTGCTGGAAGGAGGGGGCTGGGCCCGGCTGCGGTCCGTACGGCGGGCTCTGCTGGGAGCTGCGCTGGGCGCCGTCGGCGCCGTGGGAGTCGGCAGATGCAGAGGATTCAGAGGATGCAGGGGATGCGGAGGAGTCAGAGGAATCGGAACCGGTGGGGGAACCACCGTCAGACGGGGAAGTGGGCTTGTCGTTCATGTCAACAATTCTTCGCGTCCGTGGCCTGCGGCACGATCAGGGGAACCCCTGAATGATCCCGGATTGTCCCCCCAATCCCCCGGGGGACCCTCGGGGCGGCGACCCTGACGTGCCACGATGGTGCCATGACGACAGCTCAGCAGCGGGGTGCGCAGCCCGGGCCGACCGCCGGCGGGCCCGCGTACTCCTGGAGCCCCCCGCGCCAGCTGCGGCGACGCCCGCCTCTGCGCCGCCTGCCCCACCAGCTGGGGCCGGCGCCGGCTGACCTGTCCGTCGAGGCCGCCCGTATGCGCCGCCCCGCCCGCATCGCCGGCGTCTGCGCGGGACTGGGGCTCCACCTGGGCATCCCCGTGCGATACATCCGCGCGCTCATGGTCGTCCTGGCCCTCGGCGGCGGCGCGGGAGCCCTGCTCTACGCCCTGCTGTGGGCGACCCTCCCCGGGGAGAACGGGCCGGCAGGAGAGGTGCCCGCCTCGGTGGTCTCCCGCGCCCGCCTGGCGGCTCGCCTCAGGAGTGGGAGAGACACCGCAGAGTCTCGGGCCGACGGCGGAGCCCCCCTGGGCCTGTCGCAGACGGTCATCGACGGCGGCGCACCTCCTGGCGGCCCTGTTCCTGGCCGCCTGGCGCTTCGGGCTGCTGGAGCGGATCGGGGCGGTGGGAGCATCATCGTCGTCGTCATCGCCGGGGCGGCCCTGGCCTGGTCGCAGATGGACAACCTGGTCGGCCCCGACCGCAACCTGAGCGCTGTCCTGCGGGTGGCGGGCGGGGTGTGCCTGGCCGTCGTCGGCATCCTGGTGTGGGTGGCCGCCGACAGCACCCCCTACAAGCTCATCTCCGGGCTCATCACCGGAGGGGCGCTCGTGGCGGGCATCGGCGTGGTCCTGGCACCCCTGTGGCTGCGGACCAACCGGGCCCTGGCCGACACCCGTGCCGCCGAGATCCGTGAGGCCGAGCGCGCCGACATCGCCGCCCACCTGCACGACTCCGTCCTCCAGACCCTCACCCTCATCCGCAAGCGCGCCGACGAGCCCGAGACGGTGGCGCGCCTGGCCCGCTCCCAGGAGCGCGAGCTGCGCGCCTGGCTCTACACCGACCGCCCCGCACCGGGCACCTCCGTGGCCGACGCCTTCACCGACCTGGCCGGTGAGATCGAGGACCGCTACGGCGTGGCCGTCGACGCCGTGTGCGTCGGCGACCGGGCCCCCGACCGCGACACCGAGGTCATCGTCGCCGCCGCCCGCGAGGCCCTGTCCAACGCGGTGCGCCACGGCGCCCCACCGGTCTCCCTCTACGTCGAGGCCGGCGAGGAGAGCCTGGAGGTGTTCGTGCGCGACCACGGCCCCGGCTTCGACCTCGACGCCATCGCCGAGGACCGCCACGGCGTGCGCGAGTCCATCATCGCCCGCATGGAGCGCCACGGCGGCAGCGCCCGAGTGCGCCGCATGTCCACCGGCACCGAGGTGGCGCTGACTCTCCCCGAGCGAGCCCACTGAGCCGTCTATCGTTGCTTTGTCTCCTTGGGCCGCGCCCGGCCCCTCGCTCCTCGATCACCCCACGTCACCACCAGGAAGACCCCATGGCTGACACGCCCGCCGGTACCACCACAGACCACCACCAGCCCGCCGATGCGAGTGCGTCCCTGCGGGTCCTGGTCGTCGACGACCACGCCCTGGTCCGCTCCGGGGTGCGCTCCGAGCTGACCGCCCACGCCCCCGACCTCGACGTCATCGCCGAGGCCGACGACGTCGAGGGCGCCATCGCCGCTGTCCACGCCCTGCGGCCCGACGTCGTCCTGCTCGACGTCCACCTGCCCGGCGGCAACGGCGGGGGAGGGGCCGAGGTCGTCGCCTCCTGCCACGACGTCCCCGAGACGCGCTTCCTGGCCCTGAGCGTCTCGGACGCCAGCGACGACGTCGTCGGCGTCATCCGGGCCGGCGCCCGCGGCTACGTCACCAAGGCGATCTCCACCGAGGACCTGGCCCAGGCCGTGCGGCGCGTGGCCGCCGGAGACGCCGCCTTCTCCCCGCGCCTGGCCGGATTCGTCCTGGACGCCTTCGGTGCCGGAGCGGGCGAGGTGGCCGTGGCCGACACCGAGCTCGACCGCCTCTCGGCGCGCGAGCGGGAGGTCATGCGACTCATCGCCCGCGGCTACACCTACAAGGAGTGCGCCTCCGAGCTGTTCATCTCGGTCAAGACCGTCGAGACCCACGTCTCCGCGGTCCTGCGCAAGCTCCAGCTGTCCAACCGCAACGAGCTCACCCGCTGGGCCGTGGCCCGCCGCATCGTGTAGGGCCCGACGTCGTCCCGGGCTCATCCCGGAAGCGGACCGGGGGCGCCGGTGAGGGGGGCCCGCTCAGGTGACGGTCCGGCATCGCGTCCGGGCCCACACCTCCGCACTGTCCCGCCACCGACCCGATCCGTGGCAGGATGCGGGACGTGAGCCACCCCCGCAGCCCTCCGCGAGCACCGCTCATCCCCACCCCGACCCCCTCCAACCGGCCTGCGATCACCTGCGCGCAGGCGGGCTCGTCATCCCTGCCCACGGACACCGTCTACGGCATCGGCTGCAACGCCGCCGACGCCGCGGCCGTCGAGCGGCTGCTGGCCGCCAAGGGGCGCGGACGCCAGATGCCCCTGCCGGTCCTCGTGGCCGACCCCGCCGACCTGACCGGGCTCGTCGCCCAGGTGCCCGGAGGCCGCCCTGAGCCCTCATGGAGGCCTTCTGGCCCGGGGCGCTGACCCTCATCCTGGAGGCCGACGAGACCCTGACCTGGGACCTGGGGAGACCGGCGGCACCCTCGCCGTGCGCATGCCCGCCCACGAGCTCGCCCTGAACCTCCTGCGCCGCAGCGGCCCGCTGGCCGTCACCTCCGCCAACCCCACCGGCGCCCCGCCCGCCACCGACGCCGCCTCCGCCCGGGCCGCCTTCCCCGGCCGGGTCCGGGACATCGAAGAGCTCGCGCCGGATGCTGGAGCCGCCGGCGCCGACTGGCGCGAGGACATCCTGCTGCTCGACGGCGGAGCCACCCCCGGACCGGTTCCCTCCACCATCGTCACCCTTGCCGGGGAGCACGCCCGCGCCCCCCGGATCCTGCGCCAGGGGGTCCTGGCGCTCGCGGACCTGGAACGAGTGGCCGGCGTCGCCCCTGTCCGAAGGGACGGCAGGCGCGGGGTGCGGCAGGACGGAGGCGGGCGCGTGAAGGTCTACCTCCTGGTCATGGCCATTGCTGCGGCGACCACCTACGTGGCCGTGCCGATCATCCGGCACATCGCCCTGGTGGGTAACGCGCTGACCCCCGTGCGGGCCCGCGACGTCCACTCCACGCCCATCCCGCGCCTGGGCGGCGTGGCCATGTTCTTCGGCCTGTTCTCCGCGATCTCCGTGGCCTCCACGATCCCCTACCTCTCGACGTCATCGACCCAGCGCCTGGGCGGTGGTCCTGGGGGCGGGACTGGTGTGCCTGCTCGGCGTCGTCGACGACCTGTGGGAGCTGGACTGGATGACCAGCTCGCCGGCCAGATCCTGGCCGCCGGCGTCATGGCCTGGCAGGGCGTCCAGCTCCTCACCTTCCCCGTGGCGGGGCTGACGATCGGCTCCTCGCGCCTGTCCCTCATCTCCACCGTCATCGTCGTGGTGGCCGCCATCAACGCCGTCAACTTCGTCGACGGGCTCGACGGGCTGGCGGCCGGCATCATCGGGATCGGCTCGACCGCCTTCTTCCTGTACACCTACGTCCTGACCCGCGCCACGAGCCCGGGCTCCTACAGCTCCCTGGCCGCCACCATCGTGGCCGCGCTCATCGGCGTGTGCGTGGGCTTCCTGCCCGCACAACTTCAACCCCGCCACCATCTTCATGGGCGACTCCGGGGCGATGCAGCTGGGACTGGTCTCAGCCGCCTCCACCATCATCGTCACCGGGCAGATCGACCCCGGCAGCTTCGACGGCTCGCGCGCCCTGCCCGCCTTCATGCCGATCCTCCTGCCGCTGGCGGTCCTCCTGCTGCCCCTGACCGACATGATGATGGCGATCGTGCGCCGCACCCGGAAGGGGCTGAGTCCCCACCCACCCCGACCGCATGCACATGCACCACCGGCTCCTGGCGGCCGGGCACTCCCACCGCCGCGCGGTGCTGGTCATGTACCTGTGGGCGGCGGTCGCCTCCTTCCCCGTGGCCGCCATGGCCTTCTTCCCCCTGCCCTGGGTGCTGGCGGGGCTCGCCCTCGCGGTGCTGTTCGCCTTCGTCGTCACCGTCGACCTCATGCCCGGGGTGCGCCACGGCCTGCGCTCGGCGCTGCGCCGTCGCCAGGACCGCCAGGAGCAGCGGATCGTCATCTCCCGCAACGTCTCGGGAACTGGTGAGGTGACGCGCCCGGCCGAGGGGCAGGCGCCGCAGGGGAACGCCCTGCAGGCGTCGCACGGTTCGCCTGAAAGGACCCGCCAGTGAGCCAGACGCCTCCCACGAACGCCCGCGCACTGCGCCAGGCCTCAGCGAGGCTGCGCCGGATCCTCGCCGTGGCCGCCGTGGTCCTCGTGGTCGGCGAGGCCCTGTGGTGCCTCATCGGCGGAGCCCGCGGCGCCGTGGACCCAGCCGCTGGGCACGCTGCTGGCCGCAGCGGGGACGACGACGCTGCTCCTGGCCGCGACCTGGTGGTTCCTGGACCGCATGGTCCACTCCGACACGGGGGCCTGGTGGTCTGGGTGGCTGGCGGGTACCTGGGAAAGATCGCGCTCCTGGCGGTGGGGCTCCTGGGAGGCAGAGCCCTGGGATGCGACATGAGAGTGATTGGGGTCTCACTCATTGTGGCGATCCTGGTGGGCATGTTCGCCGAGGCGACCGTCCTGGCACAGGCGCGAATCCTTGCGGTGGAGCCGAAGAAGGATGAGTCGGCGGACCGTCCCCTGACCGGCGGGCAGGGGTGGGTCGCAGGCGTCGTGACTGCAGTGGGTCACGATAGGGCGTCTGGTTTGCTTCGTGAGACCCTGCTGAGGCGCTAGCATGGCTCGTGATCAGCAGGCCTGTCGGGACAGGCCTCGAAGCGTGAGAGACATCGGGAGGATCTCCTGTCCACCAACACCGTCACCGAGAACGGCACGGCAGCCGACGACGTCGCCGTGCCGCGGACGGCTGACGCCAAGCCGTTCGTCAAAGCCGCTGTGGTACTGGGTGCTCCTGATCGTCCTGGTTGCGGTGATTGCGAAGACCGCGGTGCCCACCTTCACCGTCACGGGGGGCCACAAGCTTGAGCAGCCCGGTGCTGAGGACTTCTTCCCCGGGGCGATCTTCGGTGAGGGGACTCTCCTGGAGTTCAACCGGCTCACCCTCGTCCGCGTCGTCATGGCGGGTTGCCCCTGTGCCTGACGGCGGGGCGTGGTCGCCAGCCGGATCAAGATCGTCCCTGGGCGCGGCCAGGCCCTGCTGGAGATCATCGCCGACTTCGTGCGCAGCAATGTGGCCTTCACGCTTCTGGGCAACAAGAACGGCCGCCGCTTCGCCCCGCTGCTGGGAACCCTCTTCCTGGGCGTGCTCGCCATGAACCTCGCCGGCGTCATCCCCGGCCTCAACATCGCCGCCTCCTCGGTGGTGGCCGTCCCCATGGTGTTCGCGGCCCTGACCTACATCACCTTCATCGGCGCCGGCATCAGGGAGCAGGGGGTCGGGCACTTCCTCGCCTCCCAGCTCTTCCCGCCGGGCCTGCCCAAGGTGATGTATCTGCTCATCACTCCCATCGAGTTCCTCTCGAACTTCATTGTGCGGCCGGTGACGCTCACGCTGCGTCTGCTGTGCAACATGGTCTCCGGGCACATGCTGCTCGGCATGACCTTCTTCGGCACCACCAGCCTGCTCCTGCACCTCCAGGCATCCTCGACGATCAGCCTCCTGACCGGCGCGGCCATGATCGTGATGACCCTGTTCGAGGTCTTTCGTCGCGGTCCTGCAGGCCTACATCTTCACCATCCTCAGTGCCGTCTACATCAAGCTCTCCATCGAGGCCCACTAGACGCCCCGGTGCGTCGCCCCAAGCCTCTTCCACCGACCCCACCTGCGCCATCCGGCGCCAGAAAGAAGGAACCACATATGACCTCCGCTGCTCTCGCATACGTCGGCTACGGCCTGGCCACGCTCGGCCCGGGCATCGGCATCGGCATCATGGTCGGCAAGACCCAGGAGGGTACGGCCCGTCAGCCCGAGGTGGCCGGGACGCCTGTTCACCAACATGATCATCGGTGCGGGCATGGTCGAGGCCCTGGCCCTCATCGGCTTCGTTATCCCGTTCGTTGTCAAGTGATGCTTCCCCTGGCTACCGAGGGCGGGCAGAGCGGAGGCATGGCCTTCATCCTGCCCCACGCCCATGAGATCTTCTGGTCTGCGGTCGTCCTCCTGCTCATCCTCCTGGTGGTGGGCCGCTACGCCCTGCCCCGGCTCTACGCCGTGCTGGACGAGCGCGCCCAGCGCATCCAGGAGGGCCTCGACCTGGCCGACAAGGCCAAGCAGGACCAGGCCGACGCCGAGAAGCGCGCCACCCGGCTCGTGGACGAGGCCCGTCGCGAGGCCGCCCGCATCCGCGACAACGCCCAGGGCGAGGCCAAGGAGATCGTCGCCAAGGCCCGCACCGACGCCCAGGCGGAGGCCGCCGGCATCATCGAGGGCGCCCAGCGTCAGATCCTGGCCGAGAAGCAGGCCGCGCAGATCTCGCTGCGCACCGACGTCGGCATGCTCGCCTCCACCCTGGCCGAGCGCATCGTCGGTGAGCAGCTGAGCGACACCGCCCTGTCCGAGCGGGTCATCGACCGCTTCCTCGACGAGCTCGAGACCATGGAGCCGGTCGAGGGGCTCGACGCCGGCGCCTCCTCTGCGGAGGCGACGCGGTGAGAACAGGAACTGCCGCCACCCGTGAGACCGTGAGCCAGGCCTGGAGCCCGGTGCTCACGGCCGCGGGCGTCGAGGGCCAGGAGCTGGGTCGCCAGATCCTCGCCCTGGCTCACCAGGTCGCCGTCCACTCGCTGCCCGCTCCGCTGACCGACCCGGGCCGCGAGCCCGAGGACAAGGTGGCCCTGGCCCGCCGGCTCTTCACCGGCACCGTGGACGAGCGCGTCGTCGACCTGCTCAGCGCCATGGTCCGCGGCCGCTGGTCCAAGGCAGTCGACCTGGTCTCCGCCCTCCACGACCTGGGCATCGAGGCGATCCTCGCCGGTGCTCACGCGGGCGGCTCGGCGGAGGAGATCGAGCAGCAGCTCTTCGAGGTCCACGAGCAGATCGCCGACAACCGCGAGCTGCGCGAGGCCCTGACCCCCTCACGCCGCACCGGCACCGAGGCCCGGGTCCGCTTGGCAGAGGGCGTCTTCGCGCCCCACATCAGCGCCCCCGCCATGAGCCTGGTGGACTGGTGCGTGCGGCACCACGCCGAGGGCGGTCCGCTGCGCAACCTGCGCCGCGTCGTCGAGCTGGCCGCCGAGATGCGTCAGCGCACCATCGTCGACGTCGTCACCGCCATCCCCATGACCTCGGCTCAGGAGGAGCGCCTGCGCACCATCCTGGAGCGCCGCCTGAGCACCAGGATCGACCTCAACTGCGAGGTCGACCCCACGGTCATCGGCGGAGCCCGCATCTCGACGCGGAACTACGTCATGGACCGCACCGTGCGCAGCGCCGTCGCCGAGCTGCGCACCCGGCTGGCGGGCTAGCCCGCTGATCGCACGCCGACCCACAACTTCACCACCCCACCCCGCGCCGTCGTCGCTCACGCCCAGCGCCGCCGGCCCCCAGAACGCAACCAGCAAGGAGACGAGATGGCAGAGCTGACCATCAGGCCCGAGGAGATCCGCTCGGCCCTGAACGAGTTCGCCGAGTCCTACAAGCCCGCCGAGGTCGCGGCCGAGGAGGTCGGGCACGTCGTCTTCGCCGCTGACGGCATCGCGCACGTCGAGGGCCTGCCCGGCGTCATGGCCAACGAGCTGCTCACCTTCGAGGACGGCACCGCTGGCCTGGCCATGAACCTCGAGGAGCGCCGGATCGGCGTCGTCGTCCTGGGCTCCTTCGACGGCATCGACGAGGGCCAGGTCGTGCGCCGCACCGGCGAGGTCCTCTCCGTGCCCGTGGGCGACGCCTACCTGGGCCGCGTCGTCGACCCGCTGGGCCGGCCCATCGACGGCCTGGGCGAGATCGAGGCCGAGGGACGCCGCGCCCTGGAGCTCCAGGCCCCCGGCGTCATGGCCCGCAAGTCCGTCCACGAGCCCCTCCAGACCGGGCTCAAGGCCATCGACTCGATGATCCCGATCGGCCGCGGCCAGCGCCAGCTCATCATCGGCGACCGCCAGACCGGCAAGACCGCCATCGCCCTGGACACCATCCTCAACCAGAAGGAGGCCTGGGAGTCCGGCGACCCGAACAAGCAGGTGCGCTGCATCTACGTGGCCACCGGCCAGAAGGGCTCCACCATCGCCGCCGTGCGCGCCACCCTGGAGGAGCGCGGCGCCCTGGAGTACACCACCATCGTGGCCTCCCCGGCCTCCGACCCGGCCGGCTTCAAGTACCTGTCGCCCTACACGGGCTCGGCCATCGGCCAGCACTGGATGTACCAGGGCAAGCACGTCCTCATCGTCTTCGACGACCTGTCCAAGCAGGCCGAGGCCTACCGCGCCGTCTCCCTGCTGCTGCGCCGTCCGCCGGGCCGCGAGGCCTACCCCGGTGACGTCTTCTACCTCCACTCGCGCCTGCTGGAGCGCTGCTCCAAGCTCTCCGACGAGCTGGGGGCGGGCTCCATGACCGGGCTGCCGATCATCGAGACCAAGGCCAACGACGTCTCGGCCTACATCCCCACCAACGTCATCTCCATCACCGACGGGCAGATCTTCCTCCAGTCCGACCTGTTCAACGCCGACCAGCGCCCCGCCGTCGACGTCGGCATCTCCGTGTCCCGCGTGGGCGGCGCCGCCCAGGTCAAGGCCATGAAGAAGGTCGCCGGAACCCTCAAGATCACGCTGGCCCAGTACCGCTCCATGCAGGCCTTCGCCATGTTCGCCTCCGACCTGGACGCCGCCACCCGCGCCCAGCTCACCCGCGGCGAGCGCCTCATGGAGCTGCTCAAGCAGCCCCAGTACACGCCCCTACCCGGTGGCCGAGCAGGTCGCCAGCGTCTGGGCCGGCACCAAGGGCTACCTCGACGACATCGACGTCTCCGACGTCCTGCCCTTCGAGGCCGCCTTCCTGGACCACCTGCGGCGCAACACCGACATCCTCGACACCATCGAGTCCACCGGCCAGCTCACCGACGAGACCGAGGAGGCCCTGGTCAAGGCCGTCGAGGCCTTCCGGCGCACCTTCGCCTCCGGTGAGCAGATGCTGGGCGCCCAGGTCGCCGAGCCCGAGGAGGAGCCCGCCGCCGAGAGGACCACCGAGCAGCTCGTGGTCAAGAGGGGCTGACGTGGCAGGAAACCAGCGCGTCTACAAGCAGCGCATTCGATCGACCCAGACCCTCCAGAAGGTGTTCCGGGCGATGGAGCTCATCGCCTCGTCCCGGATCGGGCAGGCGCGCCGCAACGCGCAGGAGGCCTCGCCCCTACGATCACGCCCTGAGCCAGGCGGTGGCCGCGCTGGGGACCTACTCCCGCTTCGAGCACCCCATCACCCAGGAGCGCACCGACACCAAGCGCGTGGCGATCCTCGTGGTCACCTCCGACCGCGGCATGGCCGGCGCCTACTCGGCCACCATCCTGCGCGAGACCGGCCGCCTCATCGAGGAGCTGGTCAAGGACGGCAAGGAGCCGGTGATCTTCACCTTCGGCCGGCGCGCCCAGAGCTACTTCAGCTTCCGGGGCACGCCGATCGAGTTCTCCTGGACCGGGCAGTCGGACCGTCCCCAGCGACGAGGCCATCGAGGAGGTGGCCACCACCCTGCTGGACTACTTCCTCCAGCCGGCCGAGGCAGGCGGCGTGGCCGAGGTCCACATCGTCTTCACCCGCTACGTCTCGATGGTCTCCCAGGTCCCCGAGGTGCGTCGCATGCTGCCGCTCAAGGTGGTCGACGTCGAGGGGCCGGCGAGCTCGACGACGCCGGCAACGAGGCCCTGGAGAAGGAGCTGGAGGCCAAGCGCGGCAGCTCCATGCCGCTGTACGAGTTCGAGCCCGACCCTCCGAGGTGCTCGACGCCCTGCTGACCCGCTACATGGGCTCGCGCATCCGCAACGCCCTGCTGCAGTCGGCCGCCTCCGAGCTGGCCAGCCGCCAGCAGGCCATGCACACGGCCACGGACAACGCCGAGGACCTCATCATCACCTACACCCGCCTGGCCAACGCGGCCCGCCAGGGCGACATCACCCAGGAGATCACGGAGATCGTCTCGGGTGCCGACGCCCTGGGGACCGAATAGACCGGGCAGCCCCGACGTCGTCGAGAACCCCACACAGACTCACCTCACCGAGCAGGACCCCTCTCAGCTCTGGAAGATACGGAAGAACGCACATGGCTGACACCACCACCCCCGGGACGGGACGCATCACCCGCATCATCGGCGCCGTCGTCGACGTCGAGTTCCCGCCTGATGCGATCCCGGCGATGTACAACGCCCTCAAGGTGACCGTCCAGGCCACCAGCGCCGGCGAGGAGCCCCACGAGATCACCCTGGAGGTTGCCCAGCACCTGGGTGACAACATCGTGCGCACGATCTCCCTCAAGCCCACCGACGGCCTCGTGCGCGGCACGCAGGTGCGCGACACCGGCGCGCCGATCTCCGTGCCCGTGGGCGACGTGACCAAGGGCCACGTCTTCAACGTCACCGGCGACGTCCTCAACCTCGGCCCCGGCGAGCAGCTGGAGATCACCGAGCGCTGGCCCATCCACCGCCAGCCCCCGGCCTTCGACCAGCTCGAGTCCAAGGAGCAGATGTTCGAGACCGGCATCAAGGTCATCGACCTGCTCACCCCCTACGTGCAGGGCGGCAAGATCGGCCTGTTCGGCGGCGCCGGCGTGGGCAAGACCGTCCTCATCCAGGAGATGATCCAGCGCGTGGCCCAGAACCACGGCGGTGTCTCCGTGTTCGCCGGCGTGGGGGAGCGCACCCGTGAGGGCAACGACCTCATCGTCGAGATGGACGAGGCCGGCGTGTTCGACAAGACCGCCCTGGTCTTCGGCCAGATGGACGAGCCGCCGGGCACGCGTCTGCGCGTGGCCCTGTCCGCCCTGACGATGGCCGAGTACTTCCGCGACGTCCAGCACCAGGACGTGCTGCTGTTCATCGACAACATCTTCCGCTTCACCCAGGCCGGCTCCGAGGTCTCCACGCTGCTGGGCCGCATGCCCTCGGCCGTGGGCTACCAGCCCAACCTGGCCGACGAGATGGGCCAGCTCCAGGAGCGCATCACCTCCGCCGGCGGCCACTCCATCACCTCCCTGCAGGCGATCTACGTGCCCGCCGACGACTACACCGACCCGGCACCGGCGACAACCTTCGCCCACCTGGACGCCACCACCGAGCTCAGCCGTGAGATCGCCTCGCGAGGCATCTACCCGGCCGTGGACCCGCTGACCTCCACCTCGCGCCTGCTGGCGCCGGGCTACGTGGGCCAGGAGCACTACGACGTCGCCACCCGCGTGAAGTCCATCCTCCAGAAGAACAAGGAGCTCCAGGACATCATCGCGATCCTCGGTGTCGACGAGCTCGGCGAGGAGGACAAGGTGACGGTGGCCCGCGCCCGCCGCATCGAGCAGTTCCCTGTCCCAGAACACCCTACATGGCGGAGAAGTTCACCGGCGTGGCCGGCTCCACCGTGCCGCTGTCGGAGACCATCGAGGCCTTCCGCCGCATCTGCGACGGGTGACTACGACCACCCTGCCGGAGCAGGCCTTCTTCAACATCGGTGGCATCGAGGACCTCGAGCGTCGCGCCGCCGAGCTCAACGCCTGAGTCGTTAGGATCCGGGTAGAACCGGGCGCAGGAAAGGAGGGGGACATGGCCTTACATGTTGAGGTGGTCTCGCCGGCGGGCGAGGCCTGGACCGGTGAGGCGACGCAGGTCTCCGTGCCCCTGATTAACGGGGAGCTGGGGATCCTGCCGGGTCGTCAGCCCCTCGTGGCGGTCCTGGGGGCCGGTCCGGTGCGACTGAGTCCCATCGACGGCGAGATGTGCAGCATCGAGGTGTCCGGCGGCTTCTGCTCCGTGGACCACGACGTCATCACGATCGCCGCCGACCACGTGAAGCAGGGCGCGGAGGCCTGAGTCATGGGGCAGCACGTGTGGATGGTCGTGGCGATTGCCGTCACCGTCCTCGTGCTGCTGGCAGGCGGGTTCCTGCTGCGTCTGCGCTACCTGGCCGGGCAGGTCGGCTCCTTCGAGTGCGCCCTGCGTCCCACGCGGGGCGCAGCGCTGGCTGAGCGGGGTCGCCTCCTTCCGGCTCGACTCCCTGGAGTGGTACCGCCTCGTGTCCTTCTCCACCAGGCCGTCGCGCTCATGGAGCCGCTTGAACCTGGAGCTCTCCGAGGCACGGCGCCGCCGGGAGCAGGGGCGCGTCGTCGAGGTGCACTGCGTGGACGCCACCCGCAGCCCCGAGGGCTTCGACCTGGCCATGATGGAGGAGTCCCACTCGGCGCTGGTCGCCTGGGTGGAGTCCGCCGCCCCTGAGCAGCCCCGGCTCTTCTGAGACCCGACGTCGGGGCTCGGCGATGCGGCTGGCTACTGAGCCTGGCGGCTGTGGCCGGCCGGTGAACCCGGCGGCCGGATTCGCCGGGGCGGGGCCTTCGGGGCGGAGATGCAGCCTCCTGGCCGGATCGGCGACGTACTTTTCTTCCGAGGACTGCGTTTTCCTCCAGGCCACTGGGGTCCCCTCCCAGTCATCTGGAGGACATCGCAGTCCTCGATCACGAAGTACGTTCTCGACGGTGGAGCAGGGGAGGTGAGGCCGGCGGGTGACACGATGCTCAGGCCCGCCGGCCCCGGTGTCGCGCCGACCCGGGCCCGCCCCGCTAGGGTGGACGGGTGCGCCTCGTTATTGCCTCCTGCTCCGTCGACTACTCCGGCCGCCTGGACGCCCACCTGCCCCGGGCCACCCGCGTGCTCATGCTCAAGGCCGACGGCTCGGTCCTCATCCACTCCGACGGCGGCTCCTACAAGCCCCTGAACTGGATGAGCGCCCCGGCCCGCCTGGCCGTCACCGAGCCGGACGAGGAGGCCGCCGCCGACGGCGTGCGCGAGGTCTGGGAGGTCAGCGCCACCAAGACCGACGACCGCCTCATCATCCGCCTCTTCGAGACCATCTCCGACGTCAGCCACGAGCTGGGCGTGGACCCCGGGCTCACCAAGGACGGCGTCGAGGCCCACCTCCAGGAGCTCCTGGCCGAGCAGATCGAGGTCCTGGGCGCCGGCTACCGCCTGGTGCGCCGCGAGTTCCCCACCGCCATCGGCCCGGTCGACATCATGGCCAAGGACGCCGAGGGCCGCTCCGTGGCCGTGGAGATCAAGCGCGTCGGCGGGATCGACGGCGTCGAGCAGCTCACCCGCTACCTCGAGCTCCTCGACCGCGACCCGCTGCTGACCCCCGTCCAGGGCGTCTTCGCCGCCCAAACCATCAAACCCCAGGCCCGCGTCCTGGCCGAAGACCGCGGCATCCGCTGCGTCACCCTCGACTACGACGCCATGCGCGGCATGGACGACCCGAGCTCCCGCCTCTTCTAAGGAGACTGCCGTGCCCGCCGCCCGCACCTCCTCCGCGCCGCTGCCGACCGAGGTGAGCCTGGCCCGCATCATCTCCCAGGGCCTCGTCCCGGCCACCGCCGCGCCCGACGTCGTCGCGGCAGTGTCCCGCCAGCTCGCCATCCAGGGCCAGCAGGTCTCCGCCGTCCCGCACGCCCTGCTCGTGCGCGCCCCGGCCGCCACCCCGGCCGACGTCGATGCCGCCTTCGCACGAGGCGACCTGGTTCGCTCCTGGCCCATGCGCGGCACCGTCCACATCACCACCGCCGCCGACCACCACTGGCTGCGCGCCGCCCTCATGCACCGCACCGACGCCTGGGTGCGGAACAGCGAGAAGGCTTACGGCGTCGATACCGCCCTGTGCGAGCGCGCCGCCGAGGTGGCCCTGGGCCTCATCGAGGACCAGGGCCCGCTGATGCGCTCGGTGCTGCTGGCGGCCTGGCGGGAGGCCGGCCTCATGGAGGCCTTCCGCGGTGAGGACGTCTCGGCCTACCGGCGCCGCCACCTCCTGGTGCGCCTCCAGCGCGAGGATCCTCGTCCAGGGGCCGCGGTCCGGCAACGAGCACCTCGTCATGGACGCACGCGACCCTGCCCGACGCCGACTCCGGGCCCGCCGGAGCAGGCGTCGCCCACGGCGGGACTGGCCACCGCGCCGCCTGCGCGCACATCGCCTACCGCTACGCGGCCAGCCACGGCCCGGTCAGCGCCGAGGACCTGGCCCGCTGGACCACACTGCCCAAGACGCAGGCCGCCCGCGCCCTGGAGGACGCCGTCGAACTGGGGAGGAGCAGGCCCCAGCCGCGGTGATGCTGCCGGTGAGCCGGCCGGGGCCCCGTGTCCCGCTCGTGCGCGCGGTCGCCGAGGGTGGGACCCGCGGAGGCCTGCGCCCGCTCGGCCCCGGCGAGTCGGCCCCGAAGACTGGTCTGCTCTACATGCGCGCCGACCTGCCCGACATACTGTCCGCCCACCGCGGCGCCGCGCAGGCCACGCACTTCCTGGGCTCCTTCGACGAGCTGCACGTGGGCTACAAGGACCGCTCCTGCCTCACCGATGACGACGGCGAGCGCCTCATCTGCCCGGCGAGCAACGGCATGTTCCGCCCGATCCTGGTGGGACCGCGGGCCGCCTCGTCGCCGTGCGGCCGGTCGGCGAGGGCCTGCTGTGGAAAGGCGGGGCGGCGCCGTCGGCGCGCGTGGAGCGAGACGTCAACCGGGCCGTCTCCCGCATGGAGCAGCGCCTGGCCGGGTGAGCGGAGCGGAGCCGAAACCCGCCCGCGCAGTGTGGGGGAGGAGACGCCCCGAAGGAGGTTGTCTGATGTCTGAAGTGGTGACAGAATCCGACTCATGAGCAACGAAGCCATGCAGGTCCGCGCACTGCGGGGACGCGTCGTCACCCCCGACCACATCATCGACGACGGGGCGGTCGTCCTGTCCGGAGCCCACATCGCGTGGGTCGGGCCCGCTGACCAGGCCGCCCGGGCCGGCTTCGCAGACGCCGTCGAGCAGGCTCAGGCCGCACCCGAGGGCGGCTACCTCCTGCCGGGACTGGTGGACGTCCACTGCCACGGCGGCGGGCGGTGAGTCCTTCCCCAACGCCGAGACCGCCGAGCAGGCCATGGTCTCCGTGCTCGAGCACCGCCGCTTCGGCACCACCTCGCTCGTGGCCTCCTGCGTGACGGCTGCCCCCGAGGTCCTGCGCGCACGCACCCGGGTCCTGGCGGGGCTGTGCGAGGACGGCGAGCTCGCCGGCATCCACTTCGAGGGGCCCTTCGTCTCGGTGGAGCGCTGCGGCGCCCAGGACCCCACCTACATCATCGACCCCGACGCCGCCCTGACCCGTGAGCTCATCGAGCTCGGCGGCGGGCACGTCGTCACCATGACGATCGCCCCGGAGAAGCCCGGCATCACCGGCGACGACGGCGTCAACGCGGCCCTCATCGAGGGCGGGGCGCTGCCCTCCTTCGGGCACACCGACTCCGAGGCCGCCCCCGTGCGCGCCGCCCTGGCCGACGCCGCCGCCCGCATCGCCGAGCGCCTCGAGGCCGGCAAGCCGGTCCGCGCCCCGCGCTCGACCGCCACCCACCTGTTCAACGGCATGCGCCCCATGCACCACCGCACGCCCGGGCCCGTGCCCGAGTTCCTGGCGGCCGCCCAGCGCGGCGAGTGCGTCCTGGAGATGATCGGCGACGGCGTGCACCTCAGCCCCGCCATCGTCCTGGACATGTTCGAGACCCTGGGGCGCGACAACGTCGTCCTGGTCACCGACGCCATGGCCGCGGCCGGCATGGCCGACGGCGACTACGTGCTCGGGTCCCAGCCGGTCACCGTGGCCGACGGCGTCGCCCGCCTCACCGAGGGCGGCGCGATCGCCGGGGGACCGCCCACCTCATCGACGTCGTGCGCACCACCTGGCAGGGGGAGTCGACCTGGTCGACGCCGTCTACGCCGCCAGCGTCCAGGGCGCGCAGATCCTCGGCGACTCCCTCCGTGGGGGCGCTGCGGGCGGGCCTGTGGGCCGACGTCGTCGTCACCGACGCGGACCTGCGGCCCGTCACCGTGCTGCGCCGCGGCGAGGTGGTGGAGCCCGCCGCCTGATCCTCCCGCACCACCGGCCCACGCGGGCCCCAGCAGTCTCTTGTCATGTGGGAGCCGTTCGCCCCGACCTGAACCGCCAGGTCGGGGCGAACGTGTGTGCAGGGTGGGTTGGGCGCCTAGCCCGGGCAGGCCCAGGAGGCGCCGGGTGTAGACGGCCTGGCCGGAGTGCTGGGCGGCGTCGTCGATGACCGAGGCCAGGCGGACAGCACGAGTGACGGGCGGATCCCAGGACTCGTCAACGATGTCGTCGAGCGACTCCGGCGTGAGGGATCGCAGGTAGGTTGTGGCCAGGGCGTAGGCGTCGTCGAGGTAGGAGAAGAGGAGGCTGAGGTCGCCGACGACGACCTGGGCGGCCTGCTCGGGCGTGTGGCGCCAGTCCTCGGTGTCGTCGGGCAGGGGCAGGGCGAAGCGCTCGCGGTGGCCGCCGGTGACCCAGACGGGCCCGACGCCCGCCAGGGGCGCGACCTGGATGTCGAGCTCGCGGGCCGTGTGCCAGGCCAGCCAGGTCAGCGAGTCGATGCGGGGCGCGAGCTCCGGGGTGGGGCGGGTGTTGGCCTGCTCGAGCGTGACGCCCGTCGAAGGCGCGGTCGAAGCGCTCGCGGGACCGGGACAGGACGTCAATGAGCATCTCAAGAGTCGTCATGATGTCAGGGTTACGTTCCGGGCCTGGGCGGCGGTGGGTTGTGAGTCGTGGTGTCATGGTTGGCGACTTTTAGGGCGTCCGATGGCTGACGCGCTCGGGCCTGTGGGGCTCTGACCTGCGTATATGTGCCAGGGTGCGGTGTTTGTCGGGGCTGGGGTGGGTGTAATAGTCGCCGTTTGTGACACCGGTTGTGGGGTGTGCTGGTGGTCTGGGGTGTGGGCGGGTGCTGGGTGTGGGGGTTAGTGGCCTTGGGCTCTTCGGCGTCGTCGGTGAGGTAGGTGACGATGCGGACCAGGTCGTAGGGGTGGAGGTCTCGGTGGTGGTGATGGTGCCTCGATGGGTCGCCACTGGTCCTCGCCTTGGGGGCGGTACTCGGGTGGTCCAGGTGGTGGTCAGGGTCGTGGTGACGCCGGTGGCGGTGTGCTGGTAGTGGTGGGTGACGGTCTGGTGGGGTAGGGGCCCGGGGTCGGTGGTGGTTGTGGTGGTGCCGTCTCCCCAGCCCCAGGTGTAGGAGGTGGGGTGAACTCCACCTCGATGGAGGTGCCCAGGATGGTGGTGGTCTGGTGCTGGGGGTGGGGCTGGTAGACGATGAAGGCCTTGGAGATGATGACCTTGGGACCCGGGTGGCTGGCGAGTGATCCCCGAGCCGGAGGCGATCAGGGTGGCGGCCTGGCGGGTGGTGACCGTGACCGTACGCGGACCACCGGCGGTGGTGGGTTGGTCGGGCCCGCCGGGGCGGTTGAGGGTGGCCAGGTTGCACTTGTACTTGTCCAGCCCGTAGGCGTCCTTCTCCGGCGAGCACTCCCGATGCGACTGCTCCTCCCACATCGACGGATCCGAGGCTGTCACAGACGGACGCTCCTGAGACGTAGGCTCACCAGAATCCGACGCACTCTCTTGAGGGATGGTCTCAGTCACCTCCCCATAGGCCTCGCTGCCACCGTCGAGGTTTCTTGCCCCTAGTCTGGTCCCAGGAGTGTTGTCGGCCTGGTCGTCGGCTCGGAGGGAAGGGGCTGTAAGGATCAGAACAAAAACTATGGCAGCAATAATGCTGCGTCTTTCTAATTTCATTTAGAAACCGCCTCAACGGCCCCGACCATCCATCTGCCGTTACTGTATCGAACTCCGAAGTTAACTTCTTGTCCGTATGTTGCTTCGGATGTGGTTGGATTTTGCCCGTCGCCATAGTAGGAAGCCATCGCTCCGTAGTTGACGATCACCTTGACCCTGTTGTATTCGTAGCCTTCTAGTTTCTCGTAGTAGGTTATGCCGACAATTTCTTGATCCCATTTGTCGGCCCATCCTCCTTTGCTGTGGATGTCGTTGGCGTCGTCGATGGTGGACTTGCAGAACTTGCAGCGGTCGTCACTCATGGCGGCGAACTCGGTGGTGTTGCCGGTCATGAAGGCGTAGCGGTAGAGGTCGAGGAAGTATCCGACGCTGGCGGCTGCGCCCTCGGCGCTCTCCTCGTTCAGCTGCGGGGGCTTGGCCGGTGCGGGCTCGGCCAAGGCCGCGTCGCGCTTGGCACGCAGCTCAGGAGTCAGAGCCGCTTCCCGCGAGGCAGTCGCCGAGGCGTTGGCATCCGCGATGCCCTTCTCAGCCCGGGCAATAGCCGCCGACGCACTGGTACTGGCGCTCGCACTGGCCTCAGCCTTGGCGTCCCTCACCGAGCAGGCCACCACCCCCAGCGCCAGCACACACACCGCCACCAACCCGGCCACACCCTGTGGCGGCTGTGCGCAGCAGGGCGGCGCTCCAAGATGGTGACCTGGCTAGAGCCGGATGCAGGACGCCGCACACCCACGGGCGCAGCAGATCGTAGGGACGCACTCATCACGGAAGCCTCCTCGCCGCCGAAACAACTCCATACCCCGCCTGGCCAGGCGACACTGCCCGTCCAGACGGTGCATTGACATTACCCGCCTGATCGCCCCATGGCCAGGCCCCGAACACATCCTGTGGAAAACCCCGAAACAGCACTCCCCACACTCCCGTGGGGAGTTGGCACCTCCCGCGTCACCCAGACCTCAGACAACAGTCTCGACTCAGGCCAGGGGGATTCAATGCGGCTGCGTGACCTGCGGTGGATCGGCGCCACCTGACCTCGCACGATTCCACCAACCATCACGCAGCCACAACGGCACCCCACAGGGCCCAACTGCTGTACTCCAAGGGCTCGGTGAGGTCACGTGGGGTCCGGTCCGCCATGGGGTCGGTGGGTGGCGGTGTCCGTCGGCCTCGGCGGTGCGTTGTGAGCCGTTGGTGTCACGATTGGCGACTTTTAGGTGACCGTTGGCTGACGTGCCTGAGCCTGTGTGTCTCTGACCTGCGCATACGTGTCGGAGCATGACAGCAGTCAGTCTGGCTTGTCCCTAATAGTCGCCTTCAGTGACACCACACTAAGAGACCCACCCGAATTCGGGTGTGGGCAGCCGACCTCGGACGGCACGAGTTTGGCGACGGTGGCTCCCGGGAAACGTGCCGGTTCAGCGAAGAGTGCGAAACGGCTCTGAGCAGGACGCAAGATCGAGAGGAGGCGGATCAGCCTCCCCGCTATCCGAACGGCAGCGGCCCTGCGCCCCAACGTAGGTGAAGCCGACGAGTGTTAGGACTGGGGTGGCGTCTGCCGGCCGCCCCGCTCAGGCGAAGACGACGGTGCGGTGCCCGTTGAGCAGCACCCGGTGCTCGGTGTGCCAGCGCACCGCCTGCGCCAGCACCCGGCGCTCGACGTCCTGGCCCTTGGCCTGCAGCATGGACACGGAGTCCTCGTGCCCGGCCCGCGTCACGTCCTGCTCGATGATCGGCCCCTCATCGAGGTCGGCCGTCACGTAGTGCGCCGTCGCTCCCGATGAGCTTGACCCTCGCGCTCGTGCGCCTGGGCGTGAGGACGCGCCCCCTGAAGGACGGCAGGAACGAGTGGTGAATGTTGATGACGCCCCCGTGCAGCCGCTCGCACAGGGGCGGGGAGAGGATCTGCATGTAGCGGGCCAGCACCACCAGCTCGACGTCGAGAGAGTCCACCAGCCCCAGCAGCTCGGCCTCGGCGGCCTCCTTGGTCTCCTTGGTGACCGGGATGTGGTGGAAGGGCACCCCGTAGAACTCGGCGACGTCCCGCAGCGTCTCGTGGTTGCCCACCACGCCGACGACGTCGACCGGCAGTCCCTGGCTGCGGGCCCTGAAGAGCAGGTCGGTCAGGCAGTGCCCCTCCTTGGAGACCATGATGAGGGTGCGCATCGCGCGCCCCACCTCGTCGAGGCTCCACTCCATCTCGTACTCGCCGGCCAGCTCGGCCAGGTCCTTCTCCAGCTCCAGACGCGGCACGGTGGTGAGCACCTGGACCCGCATGAAGAACAGGCCCGTGGAGGCGTCCCCGAACTGCTTGGACTCGGTGATGTTCCCGCCGCGGCGCGCCAGCGTGCCGGTGACCGCGTGGACGATCCCCGGGCGGTCGGGGCAGGACAGGGACAGGACCAGGTGGGCGGCGGAGTCGGGTTGCGCCGTGGAATGAGCCATGGCTTCAGCCTAACCGGGACCGGCCCCTGCCGTAGAAACGGCTCAGGTGCCGGTCCCGGAGGGTCCGTGTTCCTTGGATTATCGTCGCGGCTCAGCCCTGGCGGGCCTTGAGACGGGGTTCTTCTTGTTGATGACGTAGGTGTGGCCGCGGCGTCGGACCACCTTGGACCCCGGCTGCTTGGCCAGGGACCGGATCGAGGCTCGAACCTTCATGTCGGCTCCTTTCCTTCTTCGTGTCCAGTGAGGGGCGGCGAGAGATCGACGGGGAGGCTTGGGTGCCTCGCCCGTACGCCTACCGCTTGCGCT